>Ga0310695_10001034_pt1 | contig 67694 bp, 45 predicted proteins | sample RumenRJG_04DNA_FD_203882 | JGI IMG/M metagenome (GOLD analysis project Ga0310695, IMG submission 203882) | Bovine rumen microbial communities from Lethbridge, Alberta, Canada - RJG_04 (v2) (version 2) | ecosystem: Host-associated > Mammals > Digestive system > Stomach > Rumen | place: Canada... | reverse complement strand
TATTCACATTTATTTACAAGCTTTATAGATAAATGAGAAATAATTGTTTTACATATTTTTAATAGGGCATATTACTTGGACAAATTATCTTATAATATTGTCATTGGAGAAAAAAATGAAATCAAAAGTTATTAAATCAATATTGTTTTCTACCATAGGTGCATTATCTGCAAGTGCAGTTACTCCTATGATATTAACAAGTTGTGGAAAGAAAAAGCAACAAATAATTCCAGCTCAAAGCATTGAATTAAAACAAAATACATTATTTTTAACTCCAAGAGATTCTTATAAACTAATAGCAACTGTTTTACCAGAAAATGCAACAAACAAAAATGTAACTTGAAGTTCAAGCAATCAATCAGTTGCCACAGTTGATCAAAGTGGAAATGTTACTGCAGATATTCCAGGAACTGCAACTGTTACTGTAACCACTGAAGATGGCGGGTATACAGCTACTTGTTTAGTTACTGTCACTGAAAAAGTGGTTCCAGTTGCAAGTGTTTCATTAAATTGAGATAAATTAGAATTATTTGAAGGTTGAACTGCTAAACTAACAGCAACAGTCTTACCAGAAGATGCAACCAATAAAAATGTAACTTGAACTTCAAGTAATGAATCTATTGCCACTGTTGATCAAATTGGAAATATTAAAGCACTTAGTGAAGGAACTGCAACTGTTACTGTAACCACCGATGATGGTGGATATACAGATATTTGTTTAGTTACTGTCACCAAAAAGATAATTCCAGTTAATAGTGTTGCATTAGACAAAAATAAATTAGAAATGGTTGAAGGTCAAACTGTCCAACTAATAGCAACTGTTTTACCAAAAAATGCAACAAACAAAAGTATAGCTTGAAAATCAAGTGATGAATCTGTTGCCACAGTTGATCAAAATGGGAATGTTATTGCAAAAGCCATAGGAAATGCAACTGTTAAAGTAACCACTGAAGATGGCGGATATACATCTGCTTGTTTAGTTACTATCTCTGAAAAGATAATTCCAGTTGCAAGTGTTTCATTAGACAATGATAGATTAAATTTAATTGAAGGTGGAACTGCCAAACTAACAGCAACTGTTTTACCAGAGGATGCAACCAATAAAAATGTAACCTGAAGTTCAAGTGATCCATCTATTGCCTCAGTTGATCAAAGTGGAAATATTAAAGTATTTAATGAAGGAACTGCAACTGTTACTGTAACTACTGAAGATGGCAATAAATCATCTGCTTGTTTAGTAACGGTATCAACTAATCCTACACCTGTTGTTGTAGGAATGGATTATGGAACATGAGGAAATATAAAAGTTAAATATAAACTTTTATCAAATTATGAATGCCGTTTATTAACAAAATTCAATGGTGAAGATAGTGAGAATGGTTATGTTGAAGGAGCAGGAGTATTAAGAATTCCTGATCATGTTGTTTATAATGGTGAAAACTATTATGTAAAAAGAATTCCTTCCGAATGATCTAATGGTGAAAACGATGTTTATGGAATTGAATTTGATAATGTTTCACACTTAAAAGAAATTTGTGACTATGCATTTAAAGGTACTAATGCATTAGATAACTACCATAACAATACTTTAGTATTTCCTGAGGGGGTAGAATATATAGGTACTGAGGCCTTTTATAATGTTGATAGGGGTAGTGGGCTTATGATTTATAATATTATTTTCCCATCAACTTTAAATGCAATTAATGTAAGGGCGTTCGCAAATGCAGGTAGATTTGGTAATGCTGACAACAAAGCAAAAATAACATTTAAAGGTAATTTTAATCCTGGTAATATTGGTGATAAGGCATTTTCTCCATATTTGCGTAAAAACGATGTGGGATATATATATGCACCTACTATTGAAATAGCTACAAATATTGCAAATCACATAAGAGTATGCTATCCAGATGACTTTGAAATTGGAGATGAATATCTTATTCCTAAAGTATTAGGTTCATAAAAAAGTAAGTTTGAAAAATAATTCTTTGGATAAATTTTAATTAAAAAATTTTGAAGCATCGCTTTACTTTGGTTTTAATGATTTTATGCAACATAAAATTTTATATTCATTTAAAGTCTTAAAATATAAAATATAATTTAAATAAAAAGTTGGAAAAGATAAAAATGAAATCAAAAGCTATTAAATCGATATTATTTTCTACCATAAGTGCATTATCTGCAAGTGCAGTTACTCCTATGGTATTGTCAAGTTGTGGTAAACAAAAACAAAAAACAATTCCAGTTCAAAGTGTTGAATTAGATAAAAAGACATTATCTTTAATTCTAGGAAATTCTTATAAACTATCAGCAACTGTTTTACCAGAAAATGCAACAGATAAAAATGTAACTTGAAGTTCAAGTAATCAATCAGTTGCCACAGTTGATCAAAGTGGAAATATTAAAGCAATTAGTGAAGGAATTGCAACTATTACTGTAACCACTAAAGATGGTAAAAAAACAGACGCTTGCGAAATTACTGTAACTGAAAAGATAATTCATGTAACAAGTGTTACATTAAATAAAGATAAATTAGAATTAGCTGAAGGTGAAACTGCCCAACTAATAGCAACTGTTTTACCAGAAAATGCAACCAATAAAAATATAGCTTGGAGTTCATTGAAGCAATCAGTTGCCACAGTTGATAAAACTGGAAAAATTACTGCAAAATCAGAAGGAACTGTAGAAATTGCTGTAACCACTGAAGACGGTTGACATACAGCTACTTGTTTAGTTACTGTCATTAAAAAAGTGGTTCCAGTTACAAGTGTTACATTAAATAAAGATAAATTAGAATTAGCTGAAGGTGAAACTGATCAACTAACAGCAACTGTCTTACCAGAAAATGCAACCTATAAAAATGTAACTTGAAGTTCAAGTGATGAATCTGTTGCTACAGTTGATCAAAGTGGAAAAGTTACCGCAATAGCTACAGGTTGATTATGATCAGGAACTGCAACTATTACTGTAACCACTGAAGATGGTGGATATACAGCTACTTGCAAAGTTACTGTCACTGAAAAAACAATTCCAGTTAATAGTGTTTCATTAGACCAAACTTCATTAAGTTTAAATGAAGGTGCAACTGCCAAACTAACAGCAACAGTCTTACCAGAAGATGCAACAAACAAAAATGTAACTTGAAAATCAAGTAATGAATTTGTTGCTACAGTTGATCAAAATGGAAATGTTAAAGCAATTAGTGAAGGAACTGCAACTATTACTGTAACCACTGAAGATGGTGGATATACAGCTACTTGCAAAGTTACTGTCACTGAAAATGTAGTTCCAGTTACAGGTGTTACATTAGATAAAGATAAATTAGAATTAAATCAAGGTACAACTGCCAAACTAACAGCAACAGTCTTACCAGAAGATGCAACAAACAAAAATGTAACTTGAAAATCAAGTAATGAATTTGTTGCTACAGTTGATCAAAATGGAAATGTTACTGCAGATATTCCAGGAACTGCAACTATTACTGTAACCACTGAAGATGGTAGTAAAACAGATGCTTGCGAAGTTACTGTCACTGCAAAAGCAATTCCAGTTGCAAGTGTTTCATTAGACAAAAATAAATTAGAAATGGTTGAAGATGATGCTACCCAACTAACAGCAACAGTCTTACCAGAAGATGCAACAAACAAAAATGTAACTTGAAGTTCAAGTGATTCATCTATTGCCTCAGTTGATCAAAGTGGAAATATTAAAGCAGTTAGTGAAGGAACTGCAACTATTACTGTAACCACTGAAGATGGTGGTAAAAAAGATACTTGCGAAATTAATGTAGCTAAAAAGGTAATTCCTGTTACAGGGGTTAAATTAGACCAAACTTCATTAAGTTTAAATCAAGGTGCAACTGCTAAACTAACAGCAACAGTCTTACCAGAAGATGCAACCAATAAAAATGTAACTTGAAGTTCAAGTAATTCATTTATTGCCTCAGTTGATCGAAATGGAAATATTACTGCAGAATCAGTAGGAAATGCAACTGTTACTGTAACCACTGAAGATGGTGGATATACATATAGTTGTACAGTGCAAGTAAATCCACCAGTTGTTGTAGGAATGGATTATGGAACCTGAGGAAATATAAAAGTTAAGTATAAACTTTTTTCAAATCATGAATGCCGTTTATTAACAAAATATAATGGTGAAGATAGTGAAAATGGTTATGTCGAAGGAGCAGGAGTATTAAGAATTCCTGATCATGTTGTATGAAACGGTGAAAACTATTATGTAAAAAGAATTCCTTCTGAATGATCTGATGGTGAAAATGATGTTAGAGGAATTGAGTTTGATAATGTTTCACACTTAAAAGAAATTTGTGATTATGCATTTAAAGGTACTAATGCATTAGATAATTACAATCACAAAGTTTGCATATTTCCAGAAGGATTAGAGTATATAGGTACTGAAGCCTTTTATAATGTTGATAGAGGCAATGGACTTGTAATGGCAGGTTTAGATTTCCCATCAACTTTAAATGCAATTAATGTAAGAGCATTTGCAAATGCAGGTTTAATTGGTGATGAGGGTAACCCAGCAACAATAATGTTTAGAGGCAATTTTAATACTGCAAATTTGTGTAATGAGGCATTTTCTCCAAGAACTGGTAAAAATACTGTGTATTATGTTTATGCTCCTGTTATGGAAATAGCTGCAAATATTGCAAATCACATAAGAGTTGTTTATGAAAATGACTTTGAAACTGGCGAGAATTGCCTTATTCCTAAAGTTCTTGGTTCATAAAAATAAGTTTCAAAGGTAATTCTTTAACTAAATTTTACATTGACTACTAGTACTAGTATTAGTAGATTTTGAAAAATCCACCTAAACTTAACTAAATAATTTGCTAAGTAGTATTGCAAAAAGCAACCAAAATTTCAATATGTGCATTAATAATCTAAGTAAAAATTAGATTTTCTATGTAATATCGTTTTGTTTTTATATATTAAGAGTATAATAATCATTTAATTTCAGGAGAAAAAATGAAATCAAAATTTATTAAATCAATATTATTTTCTACTATAGGAGTTTCATCTATAAGCGCAGTTACTCCTGTAATATTATCAAGTTGTGGAAAGAAAAAGCAGCAAGTAATTTCAGTAACTAAAGTTAAAATAAATACGAGTGATTTAGAATTAGTTGAAGGTGAAACTAAAAAACTAACAGCAACTGTCTTACCAGTAAATGCAGCTAATAAAAATGTAACTTGAAAATCAAGTAATGAGTCTTTTGCCACAGTTGATCAAAATGGAAATGTTAAAGCAGTTAGTGAAGGAACTGCAACTATTTTTGTAATCACTGATGATGGTGCAAAAGCAGATTTTTGTGAAGTAACAATATTAGCAGATACATTGCCCGTTAAAGTAGGAGAAAGTTACGGAACCTGAGGAGATATAACAGTTAAATATAAACTTCTATCAAATCATGAATGCCGTTTATTAACAAAATTTAATGGTGCTGATAGTGAGAATGGTTATGTTGATGGAACAGGAGTATTAAGAATTCCTGATCATGTTGTTTATAACGGTGAAAACTATTATGTAAAAAGAATTCCTTCTGAATGATCTGATGGTGAAAATGATATTGATGGAATTGAATTTGAAAGCGATGTTTCGCACTTAAAAGAAATTTGTGACTATGCATTTAAAGGTACTGATGCATTAGATAATTACACTCAGGCTGATACAATTTTTGATGATTGAGATATTCAAAAAGTCTGCACATTTCCAGAAGGATTAGAGTACATAGGTACTGAGGCCTTTTATAATGTTGATTGGAATCAAGGCTTAATAGCAGGCTATGTTTTCCCATCAACATTAAACGCAATTAATGTAAGAGCATTCGCAAATGCACCTCTCATTGGTTTTATTAAATACGAAAAAAAGGATTGATGAAACCCTCCTGTATTCATAAGAGAATATCCTGCAACATTAACATTTAAAGGTAATTTTAATTCTGGTAATATTGGTGATGATGCATTTTCTGCACTTAAGGACAAAAATTATGTGCGATATGTTTATGCTCCTGTTATGGAAATAGCTGCGAATATTGCAAATTACATAAGAGTTGTTTGTGAAGATGATTTTACTACAGAATATATTTGATCTGATTATCCTGTTATAGAACCTAGAGTATTAGGTTCATAAAAATAATTCAAAGATAGGTAACAATATAATCAAATATTTGTTGACACCTTATACTGAAAATCCTTGTGTTGGCAATGCAATTCTGTCTGAAACCACAATGTAAATGTTGCTAACACAGATTAATATAGCGTTTTATTAGTCTGTTTTTTATAATCATCAAAAAGTTTCTTGCATTTTGTTGATTTAATTTTAATCAAGTATTTATTAATAATTTTTGACCGATCTATTAGTATACTATCAAAATAATTATCGCGAAAATTAATGCTTGCATTATTAGCTATAGTCATTGAGTAATATATTTTTTTAATATTTGCTCATAAGCAAGCAACTAAGCACATACCACATGGTTCACTAGTTGTATATAATTCACAACCTGATAAATCAAAATTTTGTATTTTTTTTGCATGCTTTACGAATTGCTTGCATTTCACCATGACATGTCGGGTCATTATTTTAAATTACTTCATTATGAGCTTTAGCAATAATTTTATTGCCTTTAAATATTACTGCACCAAAAGGTCCACCATGATTGTTTTTTATACCAATATATGCTTCTTTAACTGCAACATCAATAAATTTTTCTAACTTATCTTTTGTCATAAATGAATTAAATAAAATTTAATCTTCTTTCATTTACATTATACATAGTTTACTAATAATGACAGTATGGTTAATTAATAACCACATTTTCGTCATCTAATCATAACTATAATGCTTGTGATTAGCTGATTGTGCAGTGAATGGTTATATTGTTATAACAAATAACTTATATTTCAATAGGACTTATTTGAGTAGGAAGGAGTAATATATAATATACATATGAGTATCAAGTATAAAATTGACGATGCTAAGAAGAATAAGAACTTAATCAATGATGAGATTAAGCTAAGTAGGATTAAGTCTAAAGGTGGTAATGGTGATGGTGGAAGAAAACCTTCAAAACCTAAGGCACCAGCTTGATTTGCTGATTTCAGAAGTGAAGTTATGCAAAGATTTGATGAACAAATTAAATTTAATACACGAATTGAAAAGGGATTGTCAAATTTAGGTAATAGACTTGACAGAGTGATTAAAGTTAATAATCTAAAAGAGTAAATAATTGTCATTCAAAATATGAAGATACTTGAAACAAAAACAATAACAATATTTGATGCTATTTCAAATATTGAGAAAGGTAAATATGTAATACCTATTTTTCAAAGAGATTATGTTTGGGATGCACATCAAATTGAAAATTTGTGAGACTCTCTTCTAAAAGGTTTTCCAATTAATAATTTTTTATTTTGGAGTCTTGACCAAAACAATACAACAAAGGATATGTTATTTTGTCAATTTTTGAAATCCTTAACTTTTAATAGTCAAAAACAAGCTGATAATATTCAATATGATCCACAAACAATCGATATTTCTATTTCTAATATAGCTGTTTTAGATGGACAACAAAGGTTAACATCTTTATATTCATCATTACTTGGATCTTTTGGAATAAGACAAAAAGGCCAACGACGTTCTAGCTGTGAACAAATTGATGCCAGATTATTTATTGAATTAAATCCTGAAGAAATTAAATCTAATGAAGAAGATGAAGATGATGCTAATGAATATCAAATAATTCTTAGTGATAAAACAAGTAAAATTAAATCTACTTGATTTGAAATTAAATCTATATTAAATCCTAAATTTAAGAATGATAAAAATAAAGCAATTGAACAAGCTATTGAATCAGTTCCAAATAAATGAAAAGAGAGTGCACGAAGTTCTTTATTGAAACTTTATGAAATTATCTTTAATGAAAAATTAATTGCTTTTACTGAAATTAAAGATATGAATCAAGATGAAGCTATTAATGCCTTTATTAGGCTTAATACTGGCGGTAAAAAACTTTCTAAATCAGATATAACAATGTCAATGTTAAAAATTTACTGACCTGATAGTGAAACTGAATTTAGATGTTTATTAAATGATAAATTAGAGGGTTTTAGTAGAGAATTTATAATTAGAACAGCTTTAATGATTTATGATGATGTAACTAAATCAACTATTAATAAAATCACTGCTATAAGATTAAAAGATGATTGACAAAAATTTTGCAAAGCTTTAAATGAAACTATCGAATTGTTAATGAATAAAAAAATTCGAATTTCTCACTTTTCCAAAAGATGAAATGTTTTGATACCTATAATTTATTCAATATATCATAACTTAAATACATATAAAAATTTTGAAGACATATTAATAGCATATTTATATAGAGCAATATTTTTTGGTTTTTTTTATTCTTCAACAACAAACAAACTTCAAAAACTAAAAAACGAAATGAATAAAATAAATTATCAAATGTCATTAAATATGTTAAATGAAATTAGAGAATTAAAAGTTACAGAAGAAAGGCTCAAAGATTTAATGAATTATAAAAAGGGTGATAAAATAACAAATGAGATATTGTATTTTCTTAGTTTAGATTGAATAAATTCATCAAATCATTTTGATATAGATCATTTACACCCTTTTGATAGATTCACACGATGGCCACCAATTGGAGTTGAACTTGAAAAATGAAATGATTGGAAAAAAAAGGCAAATTCACTTCCTAATTTATCATATTTAATTAAGTCTTTTAATAGGGGACCTAAAGGAAACAAATCACTTCGAGAATGAGTTGATGATTTAAATGAAACTGAAAAACTAGAATATTTAAAACAAGCATTTATTCCAAATGTTGATTTGGATATAACAAACTTTGAAGAGTTTTATAAACAAAGATCTCAAATATTAATAGATAAAATCAAAATTTTACTCAAATAATACATTAAATCTAGGATTTCTGGTTATGATAAAGTAGAAATAATCATTAACACAGAGAAGACTTGTTAGAAGTGTGAAATTTATATTTCGCTTGATGCTTATAAGTTTTTTGTTAAGTATAAATGAAAAATTAAGGGGAATTTGGTAAGAGATAATTTCATTATGTTTAGGAATTGGGCTAAATTACCGTTTAAGCTTGCAGCTCATGTATTAAGAAGAACTAAAGCTTCTATAATGCATGAGTATGGAGTGGATGTTAATACAATCTCTATGGTGTTGGGTAATACACCAAGAACTGTAATGAACCACTATATCATCTCATCAAATAGGAACTATAATGCTTGTTATTAGCTGATTGTGCAGTAAATGGTTATATTGTTAAAACAAATAACCTATATTTCATAGGGCTTATTTGAGTAGGAAGGAGTAATATATAATATACATATGAGTATCAAATATAAAATTGATGATACTAAGAAGAATAAGAACTTAATCAATAATGAGATTAAGCTAAGTAGAGTTAAATCTAAAGGTGGTAATGGTGATGATAGGACACCTCCTAAAAAGCAAAAATCAACAAGAGATTTGTTGATTGAATTTATGGGTGAACAAAGAGAATTTAATAAATCTGTTATGCGAAGATTTGATGAACAAGCTAAATTTAACAAACAACAATTAGAGTTTAATAAATCTATTCGTAAAGATTTAAATAGAGTAATTAAATTAAATAACTTAAAACATTAAAATTTTACAATAAGTGTATCCTAATGGATACATTTTTATTTATGCATAGTATTCATAATATCTTCATTTAACATATTCAATAAAAATTTTAGATATTACTGATATTTTATATGGCATTATTCTCAAATATTCAGAATAATGTTGCAAAAAATGAGCAAAATTTCAATAAATATATATGTAAGCCTTTTAAACATATATACATTTTAAATTTGAGCTAAAATCAACTTTTCTTTTACAAGATTACTAAAATAAATTAATATATAATACTTATTAGTTTGTGGATGCTTACCCAAGTCTGGTTGAAGGGACCGGTCTTGAAAACCGGAAGGTATCGAAAGGTACGCAGGGGTTCAAATCCCTTAGCATCCGCCATACATCGCGGAGTAGAGCAGCCCGGTAGCTCGTCAGTCTCATAATCTGAAGGACGTTGGTTCAAATCCAACCTCCGCAACCAATGGTTCAGTGGTGTACCGGTTAACATGCCTCTCTGTCACAGAGGAGATTGCGGGTTCGATTCCCGTCTGGACCGCCATAAAGGTTTCATAGCTCAGTCAGTAGAGCAAAGGACTGAAAATCCTTGTGTCGACAGTGCAATTCTGTCTGAAACCACCATATAAAAGTCAACATATCAAATAGATGTGTTGACTTTTTTATTGATTAAATCTCATAAAATTTTCTATTTAAGTAAATAAGAACTGGTTTATTCAAATTGTAAATTGTTGAAATAGCTTTGTTAGCTATTGTTTTGTAATTTTCTTTAGCTTTATTTAAATCATCAGCAAAATATGTTTGGATTCCATAATGAATACTATAGTAGTTTAATAGTTCTTTTTCACTAGTTATAAGCACTATAGGTGTTATAGGATGCAAATTAGAAATTGCTTTCATTAATAATTTATCATCAGTGAAAATAACTAATAATTTATATTTTGATTCAACACCAACATGCTTATCATTTGGTAATATTTTTTTAGCAATTTTAATTGCAGTAATTTTTGCATATTTTGAAAAATATTTATTTCTCAAGAAATATTTATATGCATTTCAATAGTTAAATAAAGATTCAGTGTAAATATTAATATTAGCCATTGTTTTTAATGCAATTATTGGGAACTCACCATTTGCTGTTTCTCCAGAAAGCATTGTGGCATCAGCGCCTTGCTTAACAGCAAAATATACATCAGTGACTTCTGCTCTTGTTGGTTGAATATTATGTTCAAGCGAGTCTAGCATTTGTGTAGCAACAATTGAGGTTTTACCTTTTGCTCTAGTTTTAGCAATTATTCTTTCCTCCCAATATGGTACTTCATAATAAGGAATTTCTAAACTTAAATCACCTCTGGCAACCATGATACCATCACTGGCATCAATAATTTGATCAATATTCTTTATTGCATTGCGGGTCTCAATTTTACTAATCAATTGAATATATTGACATTTATTTTTTATTAAGATGTCTTTTACAGCTTTTATATTTGCAACACTATTAACAAAAGAAAGAGCAATAAAATCTAATTTATTTTCACATGCAAAATTAATATCATCAATATCTTTTTTTGATAAAAATGGCATTTTGTATTCAGCACCAGGAAGATTAATTCTTTTTCTTTCAGAAAGATAATGTGAATTTTCAGCTACTGCTATAATAATGTTTTTAACTTTGTCAATTTTTTCAACTAGTAATTTTAACTTACCATCATCAATTAAAATTGTTGAACCAATTGTAACATCTTTAATCATGTTATATTTAGATGAATTGGCTGATACACTAAATTTATCTTTGTTACCAAGAATAGATTTAGTTGTGTAAATTTTTACCTTAGAACCAATTTTTATCTGAACACGTCCATTGAATTTACCTAAACGAATTTCGGGTCCTTTAGTATCAAGCATTATAGAAACATTTTTATTCATTTTTCTTGCTACATCACGAATTATTTTAATTCTAGCTGATTGTTCTTCATATGTGCCATGGCTGAAATTTAGTCTTGCACAATTCATACCAGCTTTAATTAATTGTTCAACTTTAGTATATGCTTCATCAACAATTTTCTTTTTACTTTTATTATTTAAATCTTTAATTGTTAAATTCCCAGTAATTGCTGGACCAAATGTAGCAATTATTTTTGTTTTTTTATTAAATGATTCTATTATTTCTCTCATAAATCTACATTTCGCAATACTTAATAAATTCTTTTAATGAACCTTTATCAATTACCTTTAATGGCATTTTTAAAGCTTTATCAATATCAGTGTGAGTAATTCTACCCTTTTTAAAGTCAATTGTAAAGCTTTTTTTAGGATTATTAATAGCTAAATCCAATCCATAAGAAGCCATACGAGTCGCCAAGTTTCGGTCTTCAGCAGTTGGAACCCCGCCTCTTTGCATGTAACCTAACACATCAACTCTTGTTTGACGCTTTGTAGCTTTTTCGATTTTATCAGCAATTTGTTTTAAAGTTGGTAAACCATTTAAACCATAAATCTTTTCAGTAACAATAATTAAACATGATCGGTGTTTATTTTTCCATGTTTCATTAACAATTTTAAGGATTTGCTCATAATTTAAAATATTTTCTGTAGTGATAATAGCTTCTGCTTGACAAGCAATACCAGCATTGATAGCAAGATCAGGAAATCTTCGTCCCATAACTTCTACAAAACAAACACCCAAATGAGAATCAAAACTATTTCTTATTGCATCAACATTTGTAACAATACTATTCAATGCAGTTGAAAAGCCGATAGTTCTTTCGGTAGACGAAATATCATTATCAATAGTCCCAGGAAAACATATTACTTGCATTCCTAATTTCTTTAATGCTTGCGCTCCATGATATGAACCATCACCGCCAATAATAAATAAACAATCAATTTTATTTTTCTTTAATATTTCATATGCTTTTTTTTGGTAAGCTAACTCTTTGAATTTTAAACATCGTGAACTACCAATAAAAATATTACCTGTTGCATAAAAATAAGAAAGAACTTGCAAATTAGGATTTGATATTTTATTATCTAATAATCCTTTAAAACCATTATTGATTAACTTAATTTTAATACCATAGTAAAGGCATTTTCTAATCAATGTAATTACTACATTGTTCATTGATGGGGAATTACCACCTGAAGCTAATACAGCAACTGTTTTAATTTGTTTGTTTATCATATTATTTTAAAATTCTATTGAAAACTGAAATACCTAAATTTTTAGCTTGAAGTCCTAATTCGTTTTCAATCTCCATTAAACGATTATATTTGCAAATTCTTTCACTTCTAGACATACTACCACATTTTATTTGACCAGCATTTAATGCAACCGCTAAATCAGCAATTGTTGTATCTTCAGTTTCACCTGAGCGGTGAGAAATTACATTATTTCATCCTGCTTTTTTAGCAATTAAAATAGTTTCAATTGTTTCTGATAGTGAACCAATTTGGTTTAGTTTTATTAATATTGCGTTAGCAATATTTTTATCAATACCTTGTTCAAGAATTCTAGGATTTGTACAAAATACATCATCACCAACAATTTGTACCTTGTTACCAATTTCAGTTTTTAATTTTGCAAAACCTTCTCAATCATTTTCACTTAATCCATCTTCAATAGAAATAATTGGATATTTAGCAACTAACTCTTTTAGATAATTAATCATTTCATCAGTTGTTTTTTTTGCTTTATTACTATCTCATACCTTAGCATCTAATGCCTTTTTAAATATATATTTTTTTGTATTCGCGTCATATAGCTCACTAGCAGCTACATCTAAAGCAAATGCTACATCTTTATTTATACCAGCATGATATCCAGCGGTTTTAATAGCAAGTACCATTAAATCTAATGCTTCTTCTGCAGTTTTTAAATTAGGAGCAAATCCGCCTTCATCACCTTTACCTGTAGAATCTTTACGTTCTTTTAAAATTTTTTGTAATGCATGAAAACATTCACTAGCAATTTGGCAAGCTTGATGAATTGTTTTAGCTGAAACTGGAACAAACATAAATTCTTGGAAATCTAATGTATTATCAGCATGAGCACCACCATTAATAACATTTAACATTGGTACTGGCATCTCATAAATCTCATTTTTATCATTTAAAATATTTTGACGAATATATTTATACAAAGGTTTATTTAATGCTTTAGCTGCAGCATGAGCAACTGCTAAACTTACTGATAAGATGGCATTAGCACCAAGTTTTGTTTTGGATTTTGTACCATCTAGTTTTAACATAATGTCATCAATTTCTTTCTGGTTGGTAGGATCCTTACCAATCAAAGCCAAGGCAATAATGTTGTTAACATTATTTACAGCCTTTAATGTACCTTTGCCACCAAAACGTTTTTTATCATCATCACGTAATTCAAGTGCTTCCCTTTCACCTGTTGAAGCACCTGAAGGAACCATAGCTTTACCAACAATACCATTTTTTAATGTTACTTTGCAAGCTACAGTTGGAAACCCACGTGAATCTAGTACTTCATAAGCATATACAGAAGTAATTTTTATCTTATTTTTAAACATGTTCTTTCCCCAAATGATAAATATCAAATATATTTTATATTTAGATTAATAAAACTAAAGAAATATTTATTGCTTAAAAACAAAAAACACAGAAAAATTCTGTGTTTTGTTTAGTATGGTGGAGCTTATAGGACTCGAACCTATAACCAACCGATTATGAGTCGGGGGCTCTAACCAATTGAGCTAAAGCTCCAAAACATGGTAGCAGGGGTGAGGTTCGAACTCACGACACCCCGGGTATGAGCCGAGTTCTCTAACCAACTGAGATACCCTGCCATTATGGTCGGGAAGACAGGATTTGAACCTGCGACCCCTTGGTCCCAAACCAAGTGCTCTACCAAGCTAAGCTACTTCCCGTTTTGGCGCGCCTTGTAGGAGTTGAACCCGCAACCTTTTGGTCCGTAGCCAAACGCTCTATCCAATTGAGCTAAAGGCGCATTCTTGTTAAATTATATAAAAGATAAAATACAAAAAGCTAAAAAATTGTATAATGTTGATGTTAGATTTTAAGTCTATTTGCGTATCTATAATAACAACTAATATTTATGAAAGATATAAAAAACATCATTTTATGTGATAAAAATCTGATGTTAAGAAAACATTCATTAGATTTAAATGTTAATGATATTAAACCAGAAGAACAAAACCTTATTGATCAAATGGTTAAATACATTGATATTTCCTATAACAATGAGGCAAATAAATATGGCATTTCCTCTGGAATCGCTATTGCTTCAAATCAAGTAGGGCTATTAAAAAAAGTGATATATATTCATTTCAAATTCAATGAGAGTGAATATAAATATCTACTAGCAAATCCAAAGATTATCAGTCATTCATATGGAATTTGTTATTTATCAAATGGTGAAGGATGCTTAAGTGTAATTGATAAACATGAAGGTGTTGTTCCACGATATCAAAAAGTTATTGTTAATGCTTATGATCTAATCAGCAAAAAAACAATTACTATAAATGCAGAAGGATTATTATCTATTTGTTTACAGCATGAGATTGATCATTTGTCAGGTGTTCTTTATTATGATCACATTAATAAGGAAAATCCTAATTATGCTAAACCAGAATGAGTTAAATTATAAGGAATATTATGAATAATATAATTACAAAAATTTTTGATGATGAATTAAAACAAAAACGTCAAGAACTAGAAAATAAAATTACTGAGAATACAGTTCATCCAACTAAAATCTATTCTTTAGGTGGTATTGAAGAAATTGGTAAGAACATGTATGTGTTCGAACAAAATGATGAGCTATTTATTGTTGATTGTGGTATCAAATTTGCTAGTGAAGAATTATTAGGTATTGATGCTATTATTTGTCCATTTGATACATTAATTGAAAATAAGGACAAAATTAAAGGATTGATTATTACCCATGGTCATGAAGACCATATTGGTGGTATTCCATATTTATTAATGTCTGTGTATGTACCAATAATATATGCATCAAAATTAGCCACAGAAATGATTAAAAAGAAATTAAAAGAATTCGGCATTCCTAAAATGCCTACTTTTAAGATAATTGATGACGAAACAAAAATCAAAACTGAACATTTTTCAATTGAATTTTATCGAGTATGCCACTCTATTCCAGATGCATTTGGCATTTATATTGAAACTGAAAACGCAAGAATTATTGAATCTGGTGATTTCAAATTTGATTTATCAACTAGAGGTGATGAATTTGATGTCATCAAATTAGCCAGCTTTGGTAAAAGAGATATTGATTTATTAATGTGCGAATCAACCAATGCAGAAACTCAAGGTTTTTCACCTAGTGAAAAATATGTTATTGATGAATTAAAAAACATCATTGAATTATGTCCAGGAAGAGTATTTATTGCAACATTTGCTTCTAATTTACAAAGAATTGATGAAATTATTCAAATTGGTGTAAAAAATAAAAGAAAAATTTGCTTATTAGGCCGAAGTATGAATAATAATGTTGGCATTTCTATTGATATTGGTTTTTTAAATATTTCTAAAGATCAATTTATTGAACCTAGAGATCTTAAAAATTATCGTGATGATCAAATATTAATCTTGTGTACTGGATCTCAAGGTGAAGAAATGGCAGCATTAAATCAGCTTGCTAATGGTAATAATGTTTGAATTTCATTCAAACCAACAGACACTATTATCTTCTCATCAAATCCAATTCCTGGAAACTATGAAAGTGTAGAACGTTTATTGAACTTATTGTATATGCGAGGAGTAAGAATTTGCAGTAACTCTAAAGAAACAAAACTTCATACTACTGGTCATGCTTCACAAATTGAACAACAATTACTATTCAAATTAGTAAATCCACAATATATTATCCCTATCCATGGTGAATATAAAATGCTAAGAGCATTAAAACAAAATGCCATTGACTCAGGAATTCATCCAGATAACATTATCCAAATAGCTAATGGTCAAATTGTTCATATTTTAAATCATAAGCTATATACAACAGATGAACATATTGAAATGTATGATGTATATGTAAATAATGGCAAAATTGATACTAATTCAACAGGAATGTTGAAATACCGTAAAACATTATCAGAAAATGGAATCTTTAATGTTACTTTAGTAATTGACCTAAAGCAAAAAAAATTATTAAATTTACCAGTAATAACAACAAAGGGTACATTCTTTGTTAAAGATTCTCAACCTTTAATTACTAAAATTGCTTATAGTATCAAAGAAAAAGTAGAAGAGCAAATAATGGATGCTAAGTTTATTAATAATAACTTGTTGCGAAGAACTGTAGCTAATGTATCACAATTCTACATTTGGTCTAATAAGCGTAAAAAACCACTAATTAGAACAACAATTTTTAATGTTGAATAATTCATTTATTTTGTAATATTATGTTTCTTGCTTGATTTATTCCATTAATAGTTGTCATCTCATTAAGCATCATAATTTTAATCTTTGTTTTAGTAAAAAAAGAGAAAACAAAATCAAAATCAACTTATGCATGTGAAGAGTCATATAAAGAATTATCTAAAACAAATCAAGAAACGGATCAAGACAAATGTGAAAAGAGTGTTATTAATAAAATTATTAATCCATCTAATAGTATTGGTAATTATCCTTGTCAGTATGAAGATATAATTGCTATAAATGAAATTAAAAGAGATCAAGATACTGATTGAGCTGAATGACAAGTTGATTATCAGATACAAAAATTAATAAAAAATGAATTAAACAATAAAGGTAAAACTTATAGAAATTTTAGATTTTACTATGATAAACAATGAACAAAAAGTTGTGAAATAGATAATTTGGTTGTAACAAAAGCTGGAATTTTCATTATTGAAATAAAAGACTGAGTTGGCCATATCAGTGGAAATGACAAAGATGAATATTGACTTCAAGAGTATGATGATCCCAATAAAGAAGATGAAAAACATTATAATCCAATTTGGCAAAACAAAAAACATGTAGAACATTTTAGGAACATATGAAAAGTTTTCACTAATAAGAATCAAAAAATTTTTGATTTTGTTATACTTTACCTTAACAAAAATTCCCAAAAAGGTGTTTTTACTATTTCAGAGGCATTAGATTATATTTATGAAAAAAGTATTAATGGTAACGAAAATATTGAAGGGATTAATAATATTATCGAAAAAATACTAAATATATATCCTTGTTCAAGAGATGAACATATGAAGTATGTTGATCAACTAGAGCAAAAGCACAAAAGCTAAGTTTTTAATTTATTAAATTCTTCAAAAAATTTAACTGCTGTTGTATCAAAATAGTAATCAGTAATTGAATTAGTAAATGTTGATTTTGCCGGATTAATTTCAATTATTTTTAATCTTGGATTCTGTTGTTTAGCAATAAATGGTAATTGGTTGGCTGGCATAACTTGACCAGAGGTACCTATTATCAATAAAACATCAGCTTTGGTAATGTGTTTCAATGCATTTAAATGAGTATCATGATCAATACCTTCACCATAAAAGATAAAATTAGGTTTTAAAACACCATGACATTTTTTACACCTTGGCGGTAAATTTTCTAAACTTATTTCTTTGTCAGAATATATCTTATTACATTTAATACATTTTAATGTTTTTACTGTGCCATGAAATTCAATGACATTATTTGCTCCACCAGCTTGATGCAAATTATCAATATTTTGGGTAATAACTGCTTTAACTTTATTAGCCTTTGATCATTCACCGATAGTTAAATGAGCTAAATTAGGTTTAGACTTATCAAGCATATAATCATAAAAGATATGTTTAATTTCTTTCCAAGAATCTAGAGGATATGAATAGAAATAATTCAATTCAATAAATTTGGGATCATACTGTGTTCACAATCCGCCAACACCAGTAAATGGCGGAATTCCACTTTCAACAGAAATACCAGCACCTGTAAATACTACAAGGTAGCTGGCATTATTAATAATCTTCTTAACTTCTAAAAAATTATTTTCTGATTTCAATGTTTTTATTAACTTTAGCTTTTTCTCACAATAAAGTTTGAGAATAATTTTTATTAGTTGCTTTAATTAATAAATCATTAATGAATGGTCATGCAATAAATAATATTGTTCCACTTCAGAAAATGCATGAAGCAATTAATCTATTAATTTCATGTCCATGAATATCTCAAAATAAACCTCATGTTGTATATTCTTTAAATGGATCTTCAGCAACTTGAATTATGAATACATAAATCATTTGATATAAAGGAACTGCAAAACAACCAAGAGCTCCAATAATTGCAAAAGGCACTTGTCCTTTTTGATAAGAAACTTCAGTTTTAGGTACCCTTTGAGTAAATCTATTAATTATAGACATAAATGTTACAAAACCATATATTGTAAACATTAATACAACTGCAATGTTTGACAATCCATCAAAAATTTGGTCAGTATTTAATATTGCAGAAATAATTCCAAATGTAAAGAATCAGAATGAAACAATTATTATTGACATAATAAATCCACCTGTTAATTTGTTTTTTGAACCATTAGCAATTTTTTTCATCACTCTTGAACCAATAATAACTTCTTCATCAATTGCTGATTGAGTAGTGTTAGTGAGTGCAGAAGATAATGAAGTTACACATCCAAATAATGAAATTGCTAAGAATATTGAAATTATTATTTTGAATGTTGTTTTTAATGTTTCTTGATCTTTAAAAAGTGTATTGAATAAACTATATGGATTTCCACATCCGCATAATAATTGTGAAATAGTTACTATGAAGTAAAACACTCCTGAAATAACCATTGAGACAATGATTGAAATTGGAACATTTTTAGTTGGATTTTTCACATTTGATGAAATATTACCTACGATTAAGAATGAATCAAAAGCAAACATAATTGCTGGTAATGAATCAAAAACACCAAAAATAGTAAATTTACCTGAATATTCACCTTCATAACTAGGAGTAAAATATCCACCACCATTCTTTACTCCGCCTCAAACACCAAATATTATTACCATTATGACAGGAATAAATTTAATTGGTGAAATAAAGCTCATTGATTTTTGAACTGCAAAACTATTTAATCAATTTGATAACAACATTATTAATGCTATACCAAAACCTACTCCTCATAATAATCATAAACTTTGATTAGTAATGCTAGGCATACCTTCACCAATAAAGTTAGGATTAATACATAATACACCTTCAGCAAAGAATAATGATAATGCAAATGTATATATTGAATAGTAGAAAAAAGGATAAGTAATTTTTAAAAATCTTCCAAAATTATATCCTACATATCTTTCACTTCAACCTGCTAATCCTGAATTGGCAGTTTTTGTTCTTACACGTGTAATTTCACCATATGAGAATGCAGTAGCAAAAGCAATAATAAATACTATTCCCCATGATAATAATACACCCAATGGGTTTGCATTATTACTTCTAAAAACACTTTCGTTTTTTAAAAATATACCAACACCAAATACAGTACCTATAATGATTGATATCGCACCAAACAAACCAATCTTCCCAGCAGTTTCAGTTTTCATTTTAACAGTTGGACCTACTGGCTTTGATTGTTTATCATTAGTATTGTTAAATGATGTTGCTCTTGTTGTTTTAAGTTTAGCCATATATATTTACTCTCTATAAGCAATTACTTCAATTTCAACACCTACGTTTTTAGGTAATTTTGCAACTTGCACACAGCTTCTTGCAGGTTTATTCACAGTAAAGTACTCTGCATAAACTTTGTTTACAGTTGCAAAATTGTTCATATCTGATAAAAATACAGTTGTTTTAACAACGTCATTTAATGAATATCCTTCAGCTTCAAGAATACCTTTAATGTTTTTTAAAGATCTATGAGTTTGATCCTCAATTGATCCTATAACTAATTCATTAGTTGCTGGATCTAATGGAATTTGTCCAGACGTAAAAATGAAATTACCTACTTTAATTCCAGCTTCATATGGACCTAATGCTGCTGGAGCTTTATCTGTTTTTATTACTTTCATTGTTGTTGTCCTTTTAAACTTTATAAGTTTATTATATTAAAATAATAAAATGATTGATAAATATTATTAACAGTATTTCCCTAATTATATTCCAATTAAAAAATGCAATTTTAGAATATGAATTTATCCAAAAATATTAAAATTCAAAACAATTTATCAAGAAAATAAAAAATCATGAAACATCTAAATAGTAAAAGTTTTATAGAACTTTTAAAAAATGAAATTATTAAGAAAAAACATTCAATTTTTTTAACTGGTAGTGCTGGTGTTGGTAAAACAACTTTATTGCGAAATTTAAAAGATGAACTTAATAAAGTTGGAGCTCCAGCAGTATTAACATCAACTACAGGGTTAAGTTCATTCCATTTGGGTGGAGTTACAATTCATAAGTTCATGGGTATTAACATTCAAAAAAATACTTCATACTTAAATTATTTTTCACATACTTTTCAGTTTACAGCTCTTAAAAAACGTCTTGCAAAATTTGATGTTATTATTATTGACGAAATTTCCATGCTTCGAGCTGATCAATTCACTTTAATTGATTTGGTATTAAAAAAAGCATGTGGAAATAACAAACCATTTGGTGGAAAAATAGTTGTCTTTTCTGGTGATTTTTATCAAATTCCCCCGGTAGTTTTAGAAAATGAAATAAAGAAAAACCAATGGATTTTTACAAGTGAACCATGATTAAATAGCAAAATTAATGTTTACAAATTAATTCATGTTCATCGTCAGAGCAATGCTGATTTTATCAATTGTCTTGATGAAATAAAGGAAGGACGTGTAGAATCAAAACAAGTCAAAAATCTTATTGAAATGTGTAAAAAAAGAAAACCCACAGAAAATGACACCATATTTTTTGCAACTAACGAAGAATGTGATACATTTAACCAAAAGAAAATTAATCAATTACCTGGTAAACTAACTACATACATAGCAACTGTTGCAGGTAAAAGAAAACAATATAACAAAGATGCAATTATTCGTGAATGCATTGCCAAAGAAAAATTAGATCTAAAGGTAGGTGCTAAAGTAATAATTGTCTATAATGATCCTAAAAACCGATTTGTTAATGGTACTAAAGCAATAGTAACAAAATTAAATGAACATAATATAGAAGTTTTAATTGATAATCAAGCTAAACCAATAGTCTTAAAAAGACATACATGGAAAAAACTTAACTACTACAATAAAACTATTGCTTATATGAAACAAATTCCAGTTATTCCAGCATATGGATTAACAATTCATAAATCACAAGGAATGACACTTGATTCAATTGTCATTGATTGTAAAAATATTTTTACATATGGACAATTATATGTTGGAATGAGTAGAGTAAGAGATGCCAAAAATATGACACTAATCCATTTTGATAAATCTAAAGTTATTACAAGTAAAACTGTAAAAAATTATTACAAAACAACTAAAATGGAAGAGATTTATATTGATTAACTAATGTTTAGTTAATTCATTTCTTCGATCCCTAGCATTATCCTCACTATTTTTAAATAATTCATCAGCTCTTGCAGGTTGAGATTTTAATAAATTAGCATAACGGTTTTGTTTCTTAATGAAATCAATATATTTCATTGTAGGAGCAGGTGAATCTATACTCATTGGTTTTTGCTTTCTAGGATCATATCGATATAAAGTTCAATATCCAGATTGAACTGCTTCTTTTTCAATGTTTTGAGACATTGACATATTTACACCATGATTAATACATGGAGCATAACAAATAATTAAACTTACACCATTGTATGATTCGGCTTCAATCATTGCATTAATTAATTGTTGTGGGTTTGCTCCCATAGCAACTTGAGCTACATATACATCTTTGTATGTCATAGCCATTTCACCTAAATTCTTTTTACGTGTTAATTTACCACCTGAAGCAAATTTAGTTACACAACCCATAGGAGTTGATTTAGAAGCTTGACCACCAGTATTTGAATACAATTCAGTATCAAGCACTAAGATATTTACATTTGCACCACTAGCTAATACATGATCAACACCATCGGAATCAATGTCATAACATCATCCATCACCACCAATGATTCAAAATGATTTTTTACCTAAGAAATTTTTGTTTTCATTAACAACTTTTGACAATGTCTTATCTTGTGAGTTCTTAATTTTGTTAATTAAGTCATATGCATATTGGTTAGAATTGTTTTCATTTCATGAATTTAATAAAATTTCTAATGATTTTTTAGCATTTTGATCTTTAACTGATTTTGACATTTCTGTTAATCTGTTAAACAAATTATTTCGTTGATATTTGTATGACAAATACATACCGTAGCCAAATTCAGCATTATCTTCAAATAATGAGTTAGCCCAACTTGGACCATGACCATTTTCATCAACTGTATATGGGCAGCTAGGAGCACTACCACTATAAATTGAGCTACATCCTGTTGCATTAGCTACAATTAATCTATCACCAAATAATTGTGAAACCAATCTAACATATGGAGTTTCTCCACAACCAGCACAAGCCCCATTAAATTCAAAGAATGGTTTTAAAAATTGCACCATTTTTACAGATGGTTTAGAGAACACAGAGAAAATCTTATTTCTATCATATTTCTTAGCAGACTCTAAAAACTCGTAGTTTTTAATTTGTTGCTCACGAGCTGTTTTTGATGGTTGCATTTCTAATGCTTTAACTGGACAAGAATTTGCACATAATTTACATCCAGTACAATCTAATGGTGAAACTTGTACTGCAAATTGAGCATCTTTTATACCAATAGCATCTTTTGTTTTTAAACCATTTGGTGCTTTTTTAGCAGAACTATTGTCAATAACATAGCTTCTAATTGATGCATGTGGGCACACAAATGAACACATACCACATTGAATACATTTATTAGGATCACAAACTGGGATTGTTTCAGCAATTCCTCGTTTCTCATATTGAGCAGTTCCCATAGGATAACTACCATCAGCACTAAATAATGATACTGGTAATTCATTGCCTTTCTTTTCACTAATTGGCTTCATTATTTTGTTGTAGAAATCATTATTAATATATTTCTTAACAAATGGATTTGACTTAATACTAATAATCTTTTTAGTGTCAAGTTTCTTTAATTGGGCGGTAGCATTGTCAATAGCTACAATGTTTGCTTTGACAATAGCTTCACCTTTTTTAGCATATGACTTAGTAGCATATGCTTTCATTTCTTCAATAGCAAGTTTAAAATCAATAATATTTGTTATTTTGAAGAAGCAAGCTTGCATTATTGTATTAACCCTATTGCCTAAGCCACTTGCTATAGCAACCTTAGAAGCTGGAATTACATATAATTCAACATTTTTTTGTTTTAATTGCTTTTTAAAATTTTCTGGTAAATCACGAGCTAATTGATCAAGAGACAAATCAGTATTCAATAAAACTTTACCATTAGGTTTGATATTAGACAAAATATCAAAATTATGTACGAATACATAGTTATGAATAGCAATAAAATCTGCATGTTGGATAACATATGGTTTTTTTATTTCTTCATCAGAAATTCGTAAATGTGAAGCTGTTAAACTTCCTGATTTTTTTGAATCATATTCAAAAAATGCTTGAATGGCCTTATTAGTTTTTGAACCAATAATCTTAATAGTACTTTTGTTTGCTGAAACTGTACCATCTGATCCTAATCCATAGAAGATACATTCATAATCTTTAGATACTACATTATAAGGATTTTTAGGTGCTGGTAATGATTTAAATGTTACATCATCATTAATGCCAACACTAAAGTGGTTAATTGGTGATTTAGCATTCATATTTTCAAATATGCTAATAACATTATTTGGTGTAAAATCTTTACCACCAATACCATATCTACCACAATAAACATTAATTTTGTTGTAACCATTTTCTTTTAATGCTGATGCAACATCAACATATAATGGTTCTCCAACTGATCCAGCTTCTTTTGTACGATCAAGAACAGTTATATTTTTAACTGTTTTTGGTAAAGCATTAACAAATGCTTTGGCATTGAATGGACGATATAAGTGCACTTTTAATACACCTGAAGGTGTAGGAAGTTTTGCTTTATTAACTACAAGTTCAACAGTATCACAACCACTACCCATTAAAACAATAACATTAGTTGCTGATTTACTACCAGAATATACAAATGGTGCATATTTTCTACCAGTTAATTTGCCAAATTCATCCATCACTTTAACAATTTTGTCATATGCACTATCATAATAAATGTTGCATGCTTCACGGTGTTGGAAATATATATCAGAGTTCTCAGCAGTTCCCATTTGTCGAGGATTTACATTAGATAATCCACGATTCTTAAAATCATTGATTTCTTTAATTGGAAGCATTTTCTTCATTATTTCTTCATCAATTAATTTAATCTTATTGATTTCATGTGATGTTCTAAATCCATCATAGAAATGAAGAAATGGAATTGATGTTTTAAATGTTGCAACATGAGCAATTAATGCTAAATCCTGAGCTTCTTGCGGATTGTTTGATGCAATCATACAAAATCCAGTTTGTCTACATGCCATTACATCTGATTGTTCACCATAAATTGATAATGCATGAGCAGCTACTGTTCTAGCTGTTACATGAATAACGCATGGTAACAATTCACCTGCAATTTTATACATATTAGGGATCATTAATAATAATCCTTGACTTGAAGTGAATGTATTAGATACACTACCTGTTTGCAAACTACCATGCAAAGCACCAATAGCACCTTTCTCATTTTGCATTTCAGTTACTTGGACCCTATTTCCAAATAAATTTAGTTTGCCTTGTGTTGATTGTTCATCAATGTATTCAGCAATTGTTGAAGATGGTGTAATTGGATAAATTATTGCTAATTCACTGAATGAATAAGCAATATTACCAACTGCAGTATTTGCATCTCAACATATAGTTTTAGTGTTGTTAGTTTTCATAATGCATATATTATATAACATAGTGAAACTATTACTAAAATTATGTGTTAAAACTATTAGAAATAGAAAGATATGTACAAATTCAGATTACTAGAATCAAAATCAAGTCTTAAAATGTTTAGCTAATATTGGTATTTCTGGCTAAATTTATAGAACTAAATCCATAAAAAATGTATCTGATTCTATAAATGGTCATAAACTTTGCGAATCATCAAAATATTTAACCTCATCATTTAAAGAATTTGATGAAATCATTGAAACTTTTACAAATCCTCCAGTTGATTTTATACTTGCAGATTTTTTATATGCTAAATTGTAATGACCTGCGGGAATTTGTGCTTCAATATAAGGTGGGTAAACAGTATAATTATATGCACTAACTCCAACCATATTGGCATATGGAACTTCATTAGAAATAGTAGGATTAGTATCAACATGATATACTTGTTTGCTTCCATAATTTTGATCATACAAAGTAGTTACATCAAAAACTCTTGTATATATTTGGTAATATGTATAGGAACTATGAAATTTTAATAGTTCTCCTGATGTAGCATATAATGGATCAGCAGCACAATTCATAGATTGATAATTATCTCAACAATGTGCAGCATCGATTGCACTAGTTCCACCTCTAAATATTGTTACCAATCATGAAATTATTCTTGCATCATTGAGAGATGATATTTTACTAATAAATTTAGTTCAATAATCTGATGCAGAACCACCACTCATTATTCCTACAACTAACTCAATAGCATCATTTTGTCAATTAGCAACATAGTCAGAACGAGTAGGTACATTTTCAACTACTGCAGATAACAATGAATTTCATGCAGCTTGAGGTGTAACATTTTTAAATTCTTCTGTATTAACACTACCATCTGTTTTATACTGTTTAAAATTTATAACTTCTTCATATAGATTGAAATTATCCATTTTAGCTCTTCTTAAATTATAGTCGCTATCAAAATTAGGATCGAAAAGACGTGTGCCTGTGTATCGATCAGTTCCATAACGTGTAAATCCTCATTGTTTAGGCGCTAAACATGTAACAATGTCATTTGGATCAACGCAATTAAAAATATTATTGTACACCTCTGACTTTGGGTTAGGGGTTTGGTTAACACATGCACCTAATGGTGATGCAAACGTATATGTATAAATATTTTCTTTTGTCAAAGAAATTTTGTTTGTATCTAAGTAATTATTCAAATTATTGTTATAAATGGCATTATCTAAAATTCCAGCAGCATTGTTAGCAACAGCACCACCACGTGAAAAACCACATAATCATAATTTAATTCGTCCCTCAATGTTATATTTCTCAATATAAAGTTTTAAACAATTAATAATCACTTGGGCAGATAAATTAAAGCCAGCATGGTTGTTAAACAATGTAGTAAATGTATATTGATTACCATCTATACCAGTAATAGTTCTTGTTTCATTTCCATTACCTATAAAAAGATTATCAGCTCATTCACGGTTATAGCTAAAACTTCTAACAGGCATAAATATTAATGTTGTTTTTTCATTATAGTCATCATTAAAAAAATTAGCATTATATGTCTTACAACCAAATGATAAACCAATTGAATCTCTTGCAGTTTCAGTTCTGTATCCAATTTGTTCATAATTATCAAATTGCATACGTGATGTTATCAAGTCTTTTATATATGTGTCACCATCTTGAGATAAAACACCATTCTCCCATTGATCAGCACTGTTAATTGCTCTAACTGAAGCAGTAGCTAATGATTGACTATATGTTGTTGATGGCTCACAAAAAAATGAAGGTGAAAATCAAAAATCATTACTTTTAGTTCCACCAGGTATTTTAATCAATTTCATTTCGTTTGTAACATTAATGGTACAAGAATTTGTTTTGTTGCCATCTTTAGTGGTTACAGTAATAGTTGCAGTTCCTTCACTAACTGCATTAATATTCCCGTTTTTATCAACTATGGCAACAGATTCATTACTTGAACTTCAAGTTACATTTTTGTTTGTTGCATCTTCTGGTAAGACAGTTGGTATTAGCTTATAAGAACTATTTAGTCCTAAAAATAGTGTATTCTTATTTAATTCAACACTTTGAACTGAAATTATATTTTTAGTAACAGTAACTTCACAAAAATCTGCTTTATTACCATCTTTAGTGGTTACAGCAATAGTTGTAGTTCCTTCACTAACTGCCTTAACATTTCCTTTTTGGTCAACTGCGACAATAGATGCATCTTTTGACATTCAAAATACATTTTTATTAGATGCATCTTCTGGTAAGATAGTTGGTGTTAGTTTATAAGAACCTCCTAGAGTTAAAAATAATGCATTCTCATCCAAATTAACATTTGTTACATGAATTGTTGAGCGACCACAACTAGTAGATGCAATGGAAATTGTACTAATTGTTGAAATTGGTAGTGTTGTGGTTAATAAAATTTTTAATAACTTCTGCATTTACAATACTTTTATTATATATAAATAACATAATGAAGAAGTTACTAACATAACTCATAGCAAATCATAATTTAAAATGGTTAATCATTAGAACAAAATCCCAAAAATTACTCAATAAATCTTTTTAAAAATTAATATTCATTTAAGGTAAATACTAGAGCGTTAATAGTCTAATAGTCTTCCATAATCGTTTCATTCACCAAACATTTTTTTCTTTTTAGTCTCTTTAATTAAATGTTCTAAAGCTTTAGAATAGGTATTCCTATCTTTGTTTTTATAAAAAGAAACATTGTAACCTCTAATTCTTTGATATAAAGGAGGAAAACTTTTAAAAATAGAATAAACTCTAGCTTTTTTTAATGCAACTTCTACATCTTTATCAATATGATATGACATATCTTTAGGAAGCATTGATTTTCCATACTTAGTCATTAATCCCAATTTATCTAATCTTTTAACTCTTTCTTTATTTAGTTCTGTTCAAACGCTAGATTTTCTCCTAGGGGAAAATCTTACTATCATTTTATTATTATGAGTTTTATGTATACTATCGATCCAACCAAAGCATAATGCTTCTTCTACAGCATCAATATAGTAAAAAGTTTTAGGGTCTATTGGCTTACCTCTTTTTAAAGGTATTCAGCATTCACTAGCTATATTATGATTTTTAGTTAATCATTCCCTAAATTCTTTTCTATTTTTTAACTTAGCAATGATCATATAGTATTAGCATACAAATAAAATACTGATAAACAAATTTCGATATTTAAAAATAAGCAAAGTCTTAAATATTTTTTAAGAATTTACACTAATTCTTAGTGTTTTTAGGATCACTATTTTCTTCGTCTTTATCTTTTTTCTCTTGCTTCTCTCCAGAAAAAAGTGATGAAAAAGCTGATAATTCTTCTTTTAATTTAGATATATCAAAGCCTTTGAATAAATCACCAAATGATTTTGAAAATTCTGCTGATTTTTTCATGTTTTCAACAAAATCAGATAATATTTTTTCACAAAAACTATCAAAAGAATCACCATATTGACGATAAATAGCAGGTGGTATTTTATCTTGATTTTTCTTAAAATCTACATAGGTTTCTTCTAATTTCTTATATATCTCATCATTAATTTGAATCTTTTTCATGGTACATTTATTATATTAATATAATATAAACACTTTTTCATAAAGGATATTTATTATGGCAGATAAGAAAAATGTTAGATTAGAATGTAGTGAATGTAAACATATTAACTATTTAACTAGAAGAAACCCTAAAACAACACCAGAAAAACTACAACAAAAAAAGTATTGTAAGTTTTGTCGTAAAACAACCATACACAAAGAAACAAAAGCTAAATAAGATTGTTTCTCAATCAGTAAGGATTTTTATCAACAAAGCACCAAAGGAATTTATTTAATAATGAAAAATTATGATGTCATTGTTGTTGGTGCTGGACATGCTGGTATTGAAGCTGCATTTGCTGCAGCTAATAAAAAATACCATGTTGGTCTATTCACATTAATAAAAGATTCTGTTGCTCAAGCGCCATGTAATCCATCTATTGGTGGTCCTGCTAAAGGAGTAGTAACGAGAGAAATTGATGCCTTGGGTGGTATGCAAGGTATTGCTGCTGATCATTGTGCTTTACAAATGAAGCTATTGAATAGTTCTAAAGGTCCTGGCGTATGAGCATATCGTGCTCAAATTGATAAAGAAGTATATCACCAATATTTCCTTAAACAAATTGAGCAACATAAATATATTGATTTAAATTGCATTGAAGTTAATGAATTAATTGTTGATAAAAAAATAATTAAAGGAATTAATACTTCAAAAGGAATATTTAAAGCTAAAACAGTAATTTTAACTACTGGTACATACATGAACTCTATTACCCATATGGGTAAAGTTAAAAAAGAATCTGGACCCTTAGGTTTTCCAAGATCCAATAATCTATCAAATAATTTAAAAAAACTTGGATTTCAACTATTAAGACTTAAAACAGGAACCCCACCAAGAGTTGATAAAAATACCATTGATTTTAAAAAAATGGAAATTCAAAAAGGAACCAATGCTAAGTTACATTTCAATTTTTATGGTAAACAATTTCTTCCATACAATAAACAAATTCCATGTTATTTAACATATACTAATGCTAAAACCCATAAGATTATTCTTAATAACTTATTGCTTTCAGCCATGTATTCAGGCCAAATATCAGGAGTTGGACCAAGATATTGTCCAAGTATTGAGGATAAATTAGTTAGATTTAAGGATAAACCAAGACACCAAATATTTATTGAACCAGTATCACTAAATAGCAATTACTATTACTTACAAGGTTTATCTACTTCATTACCAAAAGAAGTACAAGAAAAATTCGTTCACACTATTGTTGGTTTAGAAAATTGTAAAATTTTACAATATGCTTATGCTATTGAATATGATGCTATTGATCCAACCCAATTATGACCAACATTAGAATCAAAACTTATTAAAGGATTATATTTTGCAGGTCAAATTAATGGTACTAGTGGTTATGAAGAAGCAGCAGGCCAAGGCATTATTGCTGGAATCAATGCTACCCTTAATATGGAAAATAAACAACAACTAATTCTATCTCGCAATGAAGCATATATTGGTGTTATGATTGATGATCTTGTAACTAAAGGAGTTAAAGATCCATATAGATTATTAACTTCAAGAGCAGAACACAGATTATATTTAAGAAATGATAATGCTGATGACAGATTACTAAAAACTGGCTATCAAGTAGGATTAAATTCTAAAGCTAGATATAACAAATACTTAAAAATCAATAACACTATCAAAGAAGCTATTAATTATTTAAAAAATACAACATTAAAAAAAATAAAGAAATTTACAGGTAAATATAAAAGTCATAATTTATATGACTTACTAAAACAACCACAAATTAAAATCGATGATGTTTTAGTAAATAGTAAATTTGCTAAACTCGATGCTGAAATTAAAATGAAGATTGAAATTCAAGTTAAATATAGTGGTTATATTGAAAATGAAGAGAGATCATTAGCTAAATTTAATAAACATATGTTATTAAAAATTGACCATATTGATGATTATAGTAAGATTAGAAATCTTCATCTTGAAGCTTCTGAAAAACTAAATAAAATTAAACCATTAACTTTACAACAAGCTTCAAGAATTCCAGGAATTACTATAAATGACCTAATGATTATTAAATACTATGTAGAAACAAACAAGAAATAGAATGAACAAAGAACAATTCAAAGCATTAATTAAAAAGAATTTTAAAAATATACCAAATGATTTTTTTGATCAAATTGAAGTATATAAGAATTTTATTCAAATTAAAAACAAACTTTTAAATTTAACAAATTTAGCTAGTGAAGATGTTATTTATCAAAAATATTTTTTTGATTCAATTATTGATTATAAAGAAATTGATTTTTCTAAACTTAGAAAAGTTTTAGATATTGGTTCTGGTAGTGGAATTCCAGGAATAATAATCAAATTGTTATTTAAACATATTGATTTGACTATTATTGAAGCTACAAATAAAAAAGTTAAATTTTTAAATGAGCTTGTTGAGCAACTACATTTAGAAAATGTAACTATCATTAATAAGCGAGCTGAATCTATTGATGATAATGAATATGAAACATTTGATTTAGTTACTTCAAGAGCTGTTGCGGAACTAAAAGTTTTATTAGAAATTAGTGCACCATATACTAAAGTTTCAGGTTTAATTGTTGAACCAAAATCAAAAAAAGGTAATATAGAATTAAAGCAATCTAATAACATAATAAAAGAATTAAATCTATCTTTAATTAATGAACATGAATTTACTTCTAATGATGTATTACATCATATATTTGTTTTCAAAAAAGAAAAAAAGACAAATAAAAAATATCCAAGAATTTGAAAGCAAATTATAGCTTAAAATATGAAAAACATTATTATCATAAACCACAATAACGAAACATACCAATCTCAAAGTTACTTTGCTATCAATTTCGCTTCTTGCTTAGCTAAAAAAAATAAAAAAATTTTAATATTTAGTACTATATTATCTCCTAAATACTTTGATGAAATCAAAACTAAAACCTCTATTAACAAAGAGATAAAAACAATTGTTCCTTTTGAATTATATTTGTATCAAAAGAATCTTGACATTCTAATATTTGGCTATGATACTAATCAAAATCTAAAAATTAAAAGTATTGATGAAGTGCTAAGACTATTAAAAAAACAGATAAATTTAATAAATGATAAATATGAATATATTGTTATTGATTTCAAAAATCAATGATCATCTTTAGATGATTATTTTATTAAAGATCAAGAAACAACATTTATAAACTTCTTAGAATATAAAACTAATACTAAGTTTGAAATTCTAAATAATTTTAATAACTTTAAAACAAGATATAATGTTAACATCTTAAAATATCCGTTTGTTATATCTAACTATGATGGTTTTAATAAAGACTGTTTACATTTATACAATGATTTAAAAACTCAATATAAAATCAATCAATTATTCTATTTCAATGAATCTTTTGATCAACCAATCAATTTTATTAGACATAAACCATGATCAAGGAATTCAATTATTTTAGATACTTTAATTGAAAAAAACTTTAACAACTAATATCAAATTAGCTTGACAATCTTCTAGTAGTCATAAAGATTAAAATATTTATTATTTATATATAATATAAACACATTTATGCGATAGCATAGGTGTATTTCTTTGTTTAATCTTTAGATTAAACTTTAAAACCGTGAAGGAGACACTATGTCAAATTATGAAATATTATTAGTCGTTAGAGGCGACTTAGGCGAGAAAGAAGCCGAAGATACAATTAAAAACTTAATTAAAGTTGTTGATAAAAACAAAGACTTTAAATTAACTAAATTAGGTCTCAAGGATCTAGCATACAAAATTAAAAGCTTTGAAAAAGGTTGATATACTCAATTAAATTTTTCTACTAAAATTCCAGCAGAAATCTCAGAGTTTGACCGTTTAGCAAAACTTAATGATGATGTAATTAGATTCTTGATTATTAATCTTGACAAAGATTATGGTGCACGAGCATTAGCAAATCCTAAAAAAGTTAAGAAGTCTAAAAAGCAAGCTGCATTCTATAAGAAAAATATGGAGCATAAAGCTTTAATGAAAGAAGCTGCTGAAAAAATTAAAACTACAATAGAAAACCAAGATGCTGAGGTAAAATCAAATGAATAAAGTTTTACTAGTAGGTAGAATTGCTACTGATCCAACTGCTAGAACCACTAACAATAGCAATTTACAAGTATCTAATTTCACAGTAGCATGTAATGGTTCATATTCAAAAACAAATCCACAAAACAATACCACATTTGTTCCATGTGTTGCATGGAACAATCAGGCTAACTTTGTTCAAACATATTTAAAGAAAGGTAGTCTAGTAAGCATTGAAGGTAGAATATCAAGAAGAAGTTATATTTCTAAAAAAACTAACCAAACAGTTTATGTTATGGAAGTTGTTGTTGACAATATTGAAGCTTTAGGACCTAAAGCAGAATCTGTAGCAAATGATACACCAAGTATATCTGAAGTCTTTCCAGAATCATCAATTAATAATTTAGAGCCATCAGAGCAAAAAACTGAAGCACCTAAATATGATGAAAATGATGATCTTGAATGATTTGATGAATTAGACAAAGCATCTAAATAATTTATTGAAAGGAAATTTATGCAAACTAAAAAAACAAAAAAAGGTAGTAACAAACCTCAAATGAATAAAAGACCAATAAAATTCTTTAAGAAATCATGTGTTCTTTGTGCTAAAGGTATTTATCACATTGATTACAAGGATGTTGAACTATTAAATGATTTTATTGCTAATAATGGTCGTATTCTTCCACGAAGAATTACTGGACTATGTGCAAAACATCAAAAAATGGTAACTAATGCCATTAAACGTGCGCGTATTGTTGCATTAATGCCATTTATTAAGGAGTAAACATGAAAGTTATCTTGCTTCAAGATGTTAAAAATGTTGGGAAAAAAAATCAAGTTGTTGAAGTTAGTGATGGATATTTTCGTAACTACTTAGCTAAGAAGCAATTAGCAGTTGTTGCTACTACTACAGCTAATGAACATTTGCAAAAAGATTTAGCTGAACTTAAAAAAAATGAAGCAGATAACATTTCTAAAGCAAATAAACTAAAAGAAAGGATTGAAAAAGTAGTTTTAAACTATAAATTAAAATCAAACAATGGTAAAACATTTGGTTCAATATCACAAAAACAAATAATAAATGATTTAAAACAACATGATATTGAAATAGATAAGTATATGTTTGAAGACAATTTTCAACCATTAAAGGTAGGCAACATTCATATTACTCTAAATATTTACAAAAATGTTAAAGCAAACTTACATATCATTGTTATTGATTAATATAGAAAGATAGTTATGGAACAAAATAATATAAGCAAATCAACTAATGCTATTAAATCTCAACCAAAGTTTGAGCAATATATTATTTCATGCATGTTAAATGACCATAATGTTATTGATGATGCTTTATCTAAATTGTCAGCTAATGATTTTTTTAATATTAAACTTCGTTGTATATTTCAAGTAATTGGTGAAATTCACCGTCAATCAAAGCCCGTAAATAAAGATACAGTTATTGAATATTTATCTAAAAATCAAGAATTAGCATCACTAATTGGCGATTATAACAGTACTGTTGTTAATCTAGCATATGAGTGAACTACATCAATTAATTTTGATTCATATATTGATTTAGTTAAAGAATTTTCAATTAAAAAACAATTAAACAACTTTGCAGATCATCTAATTAATGAACAACCTGATTTTACAAGATTTAAAGATCAATCATATAAATGATTAACACAGTTCTCATCAATTGTTAACTCTAAAAAAGCTGATAATATTGAATCAATTAGTGAAATCACTAATGAATATAAGAAATCATTAGATAAAATGATTAATTCAGACCATAGTAAATTGACAGGTATTAGTAGTGGTTATCAAGAGATTGATAAATTTACTGATGGTTTTCAAAAAGGAGATCTAATAATCTTAGCAGCACGACCTGGCACAGGTAAAACTGCTTTAGCATTAAATTTCGTACTTAATGCTGCTAAAGATATAAAATCACAAAAACAAGATGAAAATAAAAAACCAGGAGCTGTAGTTTTATTTTCAATTGAGATGTCAAAGAAGCAAGTTATTGAAAGAATGTTAGCAAGCCTTTCTTTTGTTAACATTACACAAATCAAACGTGGAGATTTAAAAGATGTTGAGTTAGATTCAATAAAAAGCGATATTGAATTAATTCATAACTTACCAATTTTTATTGACGATACAAGTGATTTATCAATTCTTGATATCCAGGCTAAATTACGACAATTAAAAGCCAACTATGATATTAGATTGACAGTTGTTGATTACTTACAATTATTAAAAGGATTAAGTGATCGTAACAATGCTATTAATCGTCAACAAGAGGTTGCTAATATTTCACGTATGCTAAAAGTTATTGCTAGAGAAATTGAAACTCCAATTATGGCCTTAGCACAATTGTCACGTAAAATTGAAGACCGTGGTAAAACAGCAAGTGGTGAAAACCCAAAACCATTACTTTCAGATCTTCGTGAATCAGGAGCTATTGAACAGGATGCTGATATTGTTTCATTTTTATATTACAAATCTAACCAAACTGAAGCTCTAAGTGATGATGAGGAAGATAATAAAAATAAAAATCAACAAAATCCATTATCTCCAGAGCGTATTGAATATATTATTGAAAAGCATCGTAACGGTGCTACAGGCAGCACAACATTAGGATTTATTAAAGCTTATGGTAAATTTGTAGAATGAGGTAAAAATGAATAGAAAAATATTAGCTACTTCACCACTATTAATTGGTGCAACTATTTTTCCTTCTCTCACCCTAACTAGTTGTTCTACAATTTCTCAATATTACTTGCCAGTACTAACTAAAGGAACTAATGATGATCCATCAATAAATATAAGTCCTTTTGAAAATGGTTTTAAAAATTCTTCTGAAAATTTTAGTTTAATTGATCCTTATTTATCAAATGCAAGAGATAAAGATGGCTTTAAACTTAGTGAAGATTTAGCAAATATTAAAAATTATTTACCAAATAGGTTTTTATACACTTCTGCATTTGATAATTCATTCAAACTTGGAATTAGTAAATTCTATTCATACAATGGTTATTCATCATTTAATATTGATTGATGGGGAAATAATTACAAAGATGTGCCATATCAAATTGATACCAACACTTTCTATGACTATAAATGAATGACTACTGTTGATAAAAATGCTGGTTTTTTAGATAGTACAGGTAAAATCAACAGTTACCAAAATTTAATCAATGTATCTACTTCAACATCAGTAAACTCCATATCATTTAACTTTTTAACTATGGTAAACTACATGAATAATTTTATTAACAAAATTATTAGTCAAACTGATACCAATGCTGTTAATAATTTATTAGATAATGTGTTTACACATTCAAAAAATAATTTTAATCATGGAACAAAAGACAAATCACAAGGAGATGATTCTTGAAATCAAAATTATGATTTTTTTAGATTTTGCTATAACAATGCTAATCTAATTTCTACAGGTGATTCACAATATAAGTTCGGTCCTTATTCTGTTGAATGAAATCAAGAGTATTCAGGTGTTGATGTTGGATTAACAGATACAATTAGTAATAATACACCGTTTCTTAAGTTGGAAGTACAGGATTTAACAAAAGATCCTAATCATAAATTTGACACAAATAATGAAAAAAACAAATCATTACCTTATTTAATCCCTACAAATACTGCTTTTACTGGTGTGTACACATATAACACTCTAGATAAAAAATACGATTGACAAAAAGCAGAAAAAATGTCACCATATTGCATCTATTCATATGATGAAAAGGATAAAAAACATGAACAAGCTCCAACAGGGGTAACTGGTATTGCCAATATTCCTATGTTGGTTCATTTATCAAATATAGATAGTAATTATTACAACCCTACTATTAAATCTGATTCAATTAGTATTAATGATTGATTAATACCAGGAACAGAAAACAATATTAATAAAATCAATAATGAAATCACTAAAAATAAAATATGAGACAATATAACTAAACATGTTGATGTTGATACACCATCAATCGGTAGTGTTTCATTTAAGCAAAAATTTATTGAACGAGATGAAAAAGAATATACCAATTATTATGGTGATTGAACTAGCAACAATTTTGAATTAAACAAAATTGATAAAACTATTAAATATTGATATGAAAATAAATTAATCAAACCAGGTGATTATATTGCTCTTGCACAATACAAATTGATGGACATTTCATTTAAATACTATGACACTAATGGTAATGAAGTAAACTATTGATCAAAATTGCCTTACTTTAGTGGTGTTAGTGCATTAATTCCTGCATATTTTGCATTTAATTTTGATTACTATTCACCAATAGATAATATTAAAGAAAATGATGAGAATAAGATCTTAAATTTTGTTGAGGACTCAAAGATGTATAAAGACTGATCTAATATTATTAAGACTCTAACCCAAAATAAAATTCCTAAGATTGATAAAACAGAATATAACTCATCATATGATGCATTTACCAAAGATCCATACATGATCTTTAGATGAATGTTTGGTGGTTATCATGATGATGGTGAAAAAATTACATTTAAAGAATCTGATGTAATTGATTCAAGTAAAATTTATTTTATTGGTAAATAATGGATATTACTATTAATACTGATTGAAATAAAGTTTTAAATGATAAAGAAATAAAAACTGATTTGGATAATATATTAAATCAACTTGATATCCTATATAAAACTAGAACCATTTATCCGCCTAAACAAAACTTATTTAATTGCTTTAATTTCTTTAATATTAACAAAACCAAAGTAGTAATTGTTGGGCAAGATCCATATTATAAACCTAACCAGGCTAATGGATTATCATTTAGTGTTAATGATAATGTTGAATTACCTAAATCATTAATTAACATTTTTAAGGAATTAAAAAATGATTTAAATATCACTAGAGTAAATGGCAATCTCTCTGATTGGGGAAAACAAGGTGTATTATTATTGAATGAATCATTAAGTGTTGAAGCTAATAAACCAATGTCACATAAATATTTAAATTGGTGAAAAATTACTGATTTTGTAATTAAATATTTAAACAAGAATTTAAAACATTTAGTTTATGTTCTTTGAGGAAACCAAGCTATTAATAAAATTAAACTTATAGACACTAATAATAATTTGGTACTAACAAGCTCTCATCCCTCACCCTTAAGTGCTCATATAAGTTTTTTTGGTTCTAAACCATTTTCAAAAATAAATAATTATTTAATCAAAAATAACATCAAACCGATAAAATGATAGTATACTATTGAGTTTGTATAATATCAATAATGCACATGTGGCGGAATTGGCAGACGCGTTAGACTTAGGATCTAATTCTTCTTGAGTGGGGGTTCAAATCCCTTCATGTGCACCATATAATAGAAAAAGTCTTGATTTTTATATCAAGACTTTTTATTACTTTTACTCTAAAACTTATTTTATGAACCTATTACTTTAGGAATAAGATAATTATCAAGTTCAAAGTCACCTGGATAGCACTCTCTTATGTGATTTGCAATATTTGTAGCTATTTCAATAGTAGGTGCATAAATATATTCAACAAAATTTTTACGCAAAGCTGCAGAAAATGCCTCATCACCCATATTACCAGGATTAAAATTACCTTTAAATGTCATTGTTGCTCTGGTACTGTAGCTGCCACCAATTCTGGCTGCATTTGCAAATGCTTTTTCGCCAATTCATGTTAATGTTGCTGGAAAAACAATACCAGACATGTTAACAGAATTACTCAAATCAGTATTATAAAAAGCTTGGGTGCCTATACGAGCTAACCCTTCTGGAAATGTTAATGTTTTACGATCGTAATTTTCTAATGCATCAGTACCATTAAATGCTTTGTCACAAATTTCCTCTAAGTGTGAAACATTGCTTTCAAATTCAAGTCCATTAACATTGTTTTCACCATCAGATCATTCAGAAGGAATTCTTTTTACATAATATCTTTGATTATTTCAAACAACATGATCAGGAATTCTTAATACTCCTGCTCCATCAACATAACCATTTTGACCATCATCATTCTTTGTAAGTAAACGACATTCATGATTTGATAAAAGTTTGTAAATAACTTTTATATTTCCTCATGTACCGTAATCTTGTCCCAATACATCAATTGAAGGATTAGCTGTTACTGTTACTTTACGAGTAGTATGAAATCTACCATCATCAGTGGTTACAGTAATAGTTGCTTCTCTTGGTCCAAATACTCCTGCACATACTGCAGTAACATTTCCATTTTGATCAACTGTGGCAACAGATTCATCATTTGATTTTCAAGTTACTTTTTTATTGGTTGCATTTTCTGGTAAGACAATTACATTAAACTTGTTAGTTTCGTTTTCAACTATTTCCAAGTCATTTTCTATTATTTTAACTCCAGTAACAGGAATTGTTTGTTGCTTTTTCTTTCCACAACTTGTTAATACAATAGGAGCAATTGCACTTGTAGATAATACTCCTATAGTAGAAAATAATATTGATTTAATAATTTTTGATTTCATTTTTTATCCCCCTCATTAAGTAAAATGCTTCATATTTAGTATATATATATATATGAAGATTAGGTCAAAAATTAAGACTTTTTATTACTTTTACTCTAAAACTTATTTTATGAACCTATTACTTTAGGAAAAAGAAGGTGACTATAATATCTATAAAAATCATCTTCATAAACAACTTTTATATAATTTGCAATATTTGTAGCTATTTCAATAGTAGGAGCATAAATATTTCCCACAAAATGTTTGTGTACAATTGGAGAAAATGCTTCTTCACGCATATTCTCAGGATTGAAATTACCTTTGAATGTTAATGTTGCAAGAATATCAATACCCACGCTCTTATTCTCACCAAGTAAGCCAGCATTTGCGAATGCTCTTACATTAATTGCATTTAAAGTTGATGGGAAAACAATGCCACTCATTACAAGATCATTGCCTCTATCAACATTATAAAAGGCTTCAGTACCTATATACTCTAACCCTTCTGGAAATGTTAAGACCTTGTAATGGTAATTATCTAATGCATCAGTGCCTTTAAATGCATAATCACAAATTTCTTTTAAGTGTGAAACATTATCAAATTCAATTCCATTAACGTTGTTTTCACCGTCAGATCATTCAGAAGGAATTCTTTCTACATAATAATTTTGACCATTATAAACAACATGATCAGGAATTCTTAATACTCCAGCTCCATCAACATAACTATTTTCACTATCTTCACCATTGAATTTTGTTAATAAACGGCATTCATGATTTGATAAAAGTTTATACTTAACTGTTATATTTCCTCAAGTGTCATAATTATATCCTACTACTTCAGCAGGTCCCGGTGTAACTCCGGATTTTGCTATTACTGTACATCTAGCTATATATCCACCATCTTCAGTGGTTACCGTAATAGTTGTAAGAGCTGAAATTCCTTTTGGATTTGTTATTGTAACATTTCCATTTTGATCAACTGTGGCAACAGATTCATCACTTGATTTTCAAGTTACTTTTTTATTGGTTGCATTTTCTGGTAAAATAGTTGCTGTTAATTTAGCAACTTCACCATCGAATAATTCTAATTTATCTTTGTCTAATGTAACACCCTTGACAGATACATTATCTGTCACTATTACATCACAAAAATCTGTATATCCACCATCATCAGTGGTTACTTTAATAGTTGCAGTTCCTAAAGTTTTTGCAGTGACATTTCCGTTTTGATCAACTATGGCAATAGATGGAGTACTTGATTTTCAAGTTACATTTTTATTGATTGCATCTTCTGGCGAAACAGTTGCTGTTAGTTTGTAAGATTCATCTGGATTTAAAAATAATTTACTATTATCCAATTTAACACTTGTTGCATGAATTATCTTTTCAGTTACAGTAACTTCACAAATATCTGTTTTTCTGTGATCATCTGTAGTTACAGTAATAATTGCAATTCCTGGAGTTTTTGCAGTGACATTTCCAATTTGATCAACTGTGGCAACAGATTCATCACTTGAACTTCAAGTTACATTTTTATTGGTTGCATTATCTGGTAAAACAGTTGCTGTTAATTGGGCAACTTCACCTTCAACCATTTCTAATTTATTTTTGTCTAATGTAACATCTTGAACAGGTATGGATCCTACTGTTACTTTACAACTAGACTCTTTGTTGCCATCTCAAGTGGTTACAGTAATAGTTGCATTTCCTGCAGTTTTTGCAGTGACATTTCCATTTTGATCAACTGTGGCAACAGATTCATCATTTGACTTTCAAATTACATTTTTATCTGTTGCATTTTCTGGTAAAACAGTTGCTGTTAGTTGGTAGAATTCACTAGGTCTTAAAAACAAATAATTTTTGTCTAATGTAACTCCTTTAACAGGTATATCTCCCTCTACTATTACTTTACAAAAATCAGTATATCCACCATCTTCAGCGGTTACAGTAATATCCACATTTCCTACGTCTTTTGCAGTAACATTTCCATTTTCATCAACTTCAGCAATAGATTCATTACTTGAGCTTCAAGATACATTTTTGTTGGTTGCATTTTTTGGTAAAATAGTTGCTATTAGTTTGCGAGATTCACTTGGTTTTAAAAATAATTCATTCTTATCCAATTCAACTTTCTTAACTGGGATTGTTTGTTGTTTTTGTTTACCGCAACTTGATAATACTACAGGAGTCACTACACTTGTAGATAAAACACCTATAGTAGAAAACAATATTGATTTAATAATTTTTGATTTCATTTTTTTTCTCACCAACACTGCTCAAATAAGATAACTCTTGTATATATAATGTAAGTATATAAAAACAAATAAAATCTAAAGAAATTCATTTTTTAATTTAATTTTGTATTAACCACTAATGCTATGCATTTAACTTAATTAATATGGGGTTAGTTATTATTAGTGCTAGCGTTAATATCAATTAGTTAATTGTTAATAAAAATAAAATTGTGTCATTGATTCCTTACTCTGAAATTTATTTTATGAACCAATTACTTTAGGATTAAGAAGAGGTAGAAAATAATAATTGAAAAAATCATCTTCATAACAAACTCTTATGTAATTTGCAATATTTGTAGCTATTTCAATAGTAGGAGCATAAATATATTTCACAATATTTTTGAATCTAATTGGAGAAAATGCCTCTTCACGCATATTCTCAGGATTAAAATTACCTCTAAATGTTAATGATGCATAACCTGCAGTACCTTGCCTATCACCAAGTAAGCCAGCATTTGCAAATGCTCTTACATTAATTGCTCTTAAAGTTGATGGAAAATCAATACCATACATTTCATTATTACCTGATCTATCAACATTATAAAAGGCCTCAGTACCTATATATTGTAACCCTTCCGGAAATGTTAAGATTTTGTGATGGTAGTTATCTAATGCATTAGTACCTTTAAATGCATAATCACAAATTTCTTTTAAATGTGAAACATTACTTTCAAATTCAATTCCATTAACATCATTTTCACCATCAGATCATTCAGAAGGAATTCTTCTTACATAATAAACTTCACCATTATAAACAACATGATCAGGAATTCTTAATACTCCTGCTCCATCAACATAACCATTTTCACCATCACCATGAAATTTTGTTAATAAACGGCATTCATGATTTGATAAAAGTTTATACTTAACTGTTATATTTCCTCAAGTGTCATAATTTTTTCCTACTTCAACTGGAGGTGATACTGTTACTACACAATCAGCTTTGTATCCACCATCTTCAGTGGTTGCAGTAATAATTGCAAGTCCTGGTCCTCATCCACCTGCAGCTATTGCGGTAACATTTCCGTTTTGATCAACTGTGGCAACAGACTCATTACTTGAACTTCAAATTATATTTTTGTTGGTTGCATTCTCTGGTAAAACAGTTGGTATTAGTTGGACAGTTTCATCTTCATATAATCCTAATTTATCTTTGTCTAATGTAACACCTGTAACAGGAATTACCTTCTTAGTGACAATAACTTCACAGGAATCTATTTTGTTACCATCTACAGTTATTACATAAACATATGTGTATCCCCCGCTGATTGCTTTAATATTTCCATTTTGATCAACTGTGGCAACAGATTCAGTACTTGATTTTCAAGTTACACTTTTGTTTGTTGCATTTTCTGGTAAGACAGTTGCTGTTAGTTGGGCAGCTTCACCTTCAACCATTTCTAATTTATTTTTGTTTAATGAAACACTTGTAACAGGAATTACCTTTTTAGCTACATTAACTTCGCAAGTATCTTTTTTACTACCATCTTCAGTTGTTACAGTAATAGTTGCAATTCCTTCACTAACTGCTTTAATATTTCCGCTTTGATCAACTGTTGCAATAGATGGAGTACTTGATTTTCAAGTTACATTTTTATTGGTTGCATCTTCTGGTAAGACAGTTGCTGTTAGTTGGGCAGCTTCACCTTCAATTAAATCTAATCTACCATTGTCTAATGAAACACTTGTAACTGGAATTGCTTTTGCAGTGACAGTAACTTCGCAAGTATCTGTTTTACTACCATCTTCAGTGGTTACAGTAATAGTTGCAATTCCTTCGCTAACTGCTTTAACATTTCCATTTTGATCAACTGTGGCAACAGATTCAGTACTTGATTTTCAAGTTACACTTTTGTTTGTTGCGTTTTCTGGTAAGACAGTTGCTTTTAGTTGGGTAGTTGTACCTTGATCTAATTCTAATCTATCTTTGTCTAATGTAACACCTGTAACTGGAACCGCTTTTTCAGTGATGGTAACTTCACAAGTATCTTTTTTACTACCATCTTCAGTGGTTACAGTAATAGTTGCATTTCCTGAGGTTTTTGCAGTAACATTCCCATTTTGATCAACTGTGGCAATAGATTCATCACTTGATTTTCAAGCTACATTTTTATTGGTTGCATCATCTGGTAAAACAGTTGCTGTTAGTTGACCAGTTCCACCTTCAATTAAATCTAATCTATCATTGTCTAATGAAACACTTGTAACTGGAATCACTTTTTCAATGACAGTAACTTTGCAAATAGCCATATATCCACCATCTTCAGTGGTTACAGTAACAGTTGCATTTCCTACTGATTTTGCAGTAACTTTCCCATTTTGGTCAACTGTGGCAATAGATTCATTGCTTGATCTCCAAGTTACATTTTTATAGGTTGCATTCTCTGGTAAAACAGTTGCTTTTAGTTGGGCAGTTGTACCTTTATCTAATTCTAATTTATCTTTGTCTAATGTAACACTTGTGACAGGAATTATCTTTTCAGTGACAGTAACTTTGCAAGTAGCTGCATATCCACCATCTTCAGTGGTTGCAGTAATAGTTGCAGTTCCTGGTCATAATCAACCTGTAGCTATTGCAGTAACATTTCCGTTTTGATCAACTGAGGCAGTAGATGGATCACTTGAACTTCAAATTACTTTTTTATTGGTTGCATTTTCAGGTAAGACAGTTGCTATTAGTTGAGCAGCATCACCTTCAGGCAATTCTAATTTATCTTTGTCTAATGTAACACCTGTAACTGGAACCGCTTTTTCAGTGACGGTAACTAAACAAGTAGCTGTATATCCACCATCTTTAGTGGTTACAGTAATGGTTGCAGTTCCTTTACTAACTGCTTTAACTTTTCCACTTTGATCAACTGTAGCAATAGATTCATTGCTTGAAGTTCAAATTACATTTTTGTTGGTTGCATTTGTTGGTAAAATAGTTGCTTTTAGTTGGGCAGTTTCACCTTCAGCTAATTCTAATTTATCTTTATTTAATGTAACATTTGTTACATGAACCACTTGCTGATCGCGTTGTTTACCACAACTTGATAATACCATAGGAGTAACTACACTTGTAGATGATACCCCTATAGTAAAAAACAATATTGATTTAATAATTTTTGGTTTCAGTTTTTTTCTCCCCAACACTGCTCAAATAAGATAACTCTTGTATATACAATAATAAGTATATAAAAACAAATAAAATTTAAGGAAATTCAAATTTTTATTAATGTTAAGTTAGTTGTGATTAGTGCTAGTGTTAATATCAATTAGTCAATAATCAACAAAAAATAAATATTGCGTTATTGATTCCTTACTTTGAAATTTATTCTATTAACTAAGTTCTTTAGGAATAAGGTAACCCTCACCAGTTTCAAAGTCATTTTCATAAACAACTCTTATGTGATTTGCAATATTTGCAGCTATTTCCATAACAGGAGCATAAACGAAATATACAACATTTTTACCTCGAATTGGAGAAAATGCCTCTTTACACATATTTGCAGTATTAAAATTACCTCTAAACATTATTGTTGCTGGGTTACCCTCATCACCAATTAAACCTGCATTTGCAAATGCCCTTACATTAATTGCATTTAAAGTTGATGGGAAATCTAAACCTGCCATTACAAGCTCGTTACCCCTATCAACATTATAAAAGGCCTCAGTACCTATATATTCTAACCCTTCTGGAAATATTAAGACTTTGTGATCGTAATTATTTAATGCATCAGTATTTTTAAATGCATAATCACAAATTTCTTTTAAGTGTGAAACATCATATTCAAACTCAATTCCATCGATATTGTTGCTACCATCAGACCATTCAGAAGGAATTTTTCTTACATAAAAAGTTGTGTCATTATAAATAACATGATCAGGAATTATTAATGTTCCTTTTCCGCTAACATAACCATTTTCACTATCTTCGCCATTGAATTTTGTCAATAAACGACATTCATGATTTGAGTAAAGTTTATATTTAACTGTTATATCTCCTCAGAAATCATAATTCATTCCTACGACAACAGGAGGGTTTACTGATACTGTACAACTATCTGTATATTCACCATCTTCAGTGGTTACAGTAATAGTTGCAAATGTTGGTCCAGCTGGTGATGATCCTATAGCTTCAACATTTCCATTTTGATCAACTGTAGCAACAGATTCATCGCTTGAGCTTCAAGTTACATTTTTATTGGTTGCATTTTCTGGTATGATGTTTGCTATTAGTTGAGCAACTTGGCCTTCGTTTAATTCTAATGAGTTTTTGTCTAATTTAACACCTGTAACTGGAAATATTCTTTTAGCTACATTAACTTCACAAGTAGCTGTATATCCACCATATTCAGTGACTATAGAAATAGTTACAGTTCCTTCACTAAGTGCTTTAACATTTCCATTTTTATCAACTGTAGCAACAGATGGAGCACTCGTACCTCAAGTTACATTTTTATTGGTTGCATCTTCTGGTAAGACAGTCGCCTTTAGTTGGGCAACATCATCTTCAATTAATTCTAATTTATCTTTATCTAATGTAACACCTGTAACTGGAACTACTTTTTCAGTGACAGTAACTTTGCAAGTAGTTGTATGCCAACCATCTTCAGTGGTTACAGCAATTTCTACATTTCCTGGAGCTTTTGCAGTAACAAATCCGCTTTGATCAACAGTAGCAACAGATGATTTCAATGAACTTCAAGTTACATTTTTATTGGTTGCATTTGTTGGTAAGACAGACGCTACTAGTTTAGCGACTCTACCTTCAACCAATTCTAATTTATCTCTATCTAATGTAACACCCGTAACTGGAATTATTTTATTAGTTACATAAACTTCACAAGTAGCTATTCTTTTACCGTCTTCAGTGATTACAGTGATAGTTGTATTTCCTTCACTAATTGCTTTAATATTTCCATTTTGATCAACTGTAGCAATAGATTCATCACTTGAATTTCAAGCTACATTTTTGTTGGTTGCATTTACTGGTAAGACAGTTGCTGTTAATTGGTCAGTTTTACCTTCAAATAATTCTAATTTATTTTTGTCTAATTGAACACTTGTAACAGGAATTGTTTTTTGCTTTTGTTTACCACAACTTGACAACACAATAGGAGTAACTACACTTGTAGATAACAGTCCTATAGTAGAAAATAACATTGATTTAATAAATTTTATCTTCATTCCTTGTCAATTATATTTTTAATTATAAATAAATATTTAATATAATCAAGGATAACAAGTAAACAAAAATTTGTTCAATTTCGGAACTTATTTTTTGATTGTGCGATAAATTCAAAATTTAATTATCAAATTTATAGTACTTAATTTATAAACTTGATTGACATTAATACCTAAAATTAATAAGGTTTCTTAATTATTATAAAGTATAATATATAGTGTAGGAGGACTACGTGAGGACAAATATGAGAAACAAATTATCAAAATTATCCAAAAAAACTAAAGTTTTTCTTTCAGTTGCTAGTGCAGCCATTACCAATGTTGCAGTAACAACCTTGTTAACTTCATGTTCGTTAGCAAAAAAAGATGGCGTTATTGATACATGTGGACTTGATAAAAAGTACAACATTAATGATGCAACATATGCTCGAATGGAAGAAGATTTTGATTTTTTATACAAATCTCAATTGGATCAAAGAAAAGCAGCAGGTGAGATAAATGATAATGCATATAGTTTAGAATTATGCAAGTTTCGAAATAATCTTAATTCCATTCACGCTTCTCTTCATAGTGGTGAAAACAAAACATTAAGCTATACAATCAAAACTGAAGCATTGCAATCATATGCAAGAAAAAATTATAATCTTTTTCTTAAACGTTCATTTTCTAATATATCTGTCTCTGACTTCCGTGAAGTTCTTCATTCATACTTGTCATTTTTTAAAACATATTGTTCACAAGTAAAATGTGATGCAGATCTATCAACACATTTATACAACACTGCCAAGACATATGGTGATAATTTTATAAATGAATTAGTTTGAAAACAAAGTGAAAAAGATTTAATTGTTGAAATGCGTAATTTTCAAGAAGGTTTAACTCTTGTATCATTGTCTGATATAAATTCAAAAATTTCTGAATATGAAGCTTCACGTCAATTATCTGAGTTTTTTGATACTACTTCAGTAATTCCTTTAAAAACTGTTGGTGTTAATTATACTTGGGATGAGCTATACAATAACCCATTCTTTAACACAAAATCTGCTGATATATCTTCTTATATTAATCATATGTTCCGTATGACAAGAAAAGATATTGATGGAAATGAATTTTCTATAGATTTTACCAATGACGTTATCCCTGGTTACATTTTGAAACCAAAGATGAAAGAAATGAAATCAGTTCCAGAAAAGAATATTTATTCAATCAATATTGATTGGGAAATATCAAAAGCTGATGTTCATAAATTTTATGATGATGCCAATTTACTACATAGTGACTTCACATATGAAAAAGTCTTTTCAACTGAATATGAATTGCCTATTTCTAGACCTTATGAGCTTAGTCAATTAAATGACATATACTTAAAAAACATAAAATTGAGTTGGGATGATGCTGATAATTGTGCAAAAGAAGAATTTTTTACCCCAGATAACTCAACAAATGTTGAAAATGATTTGAATAGTTTAGCAAGAGCAGGACTAAAAATAAATAATATTAGACTTGATTCACTTAATCTTGATGGTAATATTTCTTTAGATAAACCTTTAAAAGAAGAAGCATCATTAGAACAAAAATTTATAAACAATTGCGCATTGTATGCAAAAACAGAAGTTTCTTATGATGATTCTAACTCTCTAAAGAGTGACTTCTATGCTGGTTTTTTACACTCTTATTCAGCTACTGATAATGATGTACGTAAACAAGAACATACATTTAATTTTCAACAAATTATCAATTCTGATATGTTAGTATCAAAAAAGTTTTATGAAAATGCTGTTGAATACTATAACAAAGTCTTAGAATCAGAAATTCATTCTTTTTCTCAATCAATGACTACTGGTCAAATGATTGCTGATTCACAAGCAACTTTAGAATATTGTTTACTTGGTATATCAGCACTTACAATGGTACTAATTGCTTCATCACTTGCTGCATACATTACAAGTTTTGGACTTAATGTTATTGAAATAATCTCTGCAATAGTTCTTGGGGTGCAATATGCAATGGTAGTTGTTGCTACTGGTATGGTTCTTTCAATGATTTGAAAAATAAAAGCATTAAACAATAAATACGAAGAATTTGCTGGAATACTTAATTTTGATAACAAAACTATGGTTGATTATCCTAAGATCATTGCTGATACACCATCTGCACAAACAATTTCAAGTAAATCTACTAACCCATTTATAAAAAGGGTTGAAAATGACCATTACATTTTTGAAACTAGAAAAGAATTTTCAAAAACACATGGTAATGTTACACCAAATGATGCTTTACTATACTACAAAGATATAAATTCAAACTCAGAAAATTCTACTGATAGTGACTATCGACAATATAATGAGTTAAAGAAAGAATTAGGTGTTTCTCAAGATAAGATATATGAGGCATGAAGTAGCAATCTTGAAAAACAAGAAGGTGGTTTATTTACACAAAAAGCAACAATAATAGATGAAATCCAATCAGTTTTATTTTACATCCAATTAGTAGTTGATGTAGCAGCTATTGTTATGTCAATAATTGCTCTTTCTCCTTCAGCAGCAGCTGCACTTGGTACTCAACGAGCTACATTAAAAATTGTTATTAGATCAATAGTAAGATTTGTTGCTAACCTTGTTATTATGCAATTTTTACCTATGATTTTACAAGAAATTTTGGGTGCAGTTATTAGCGGTTTTTAAATAATATGTCTAATAGACATACACATATTATTTTTCAACTTTCTTTTTTGTTAATAAGTACAAATATCCCACTCTATTCAACATCATGCAGTAGTAAAAATAATCATGATTGTAGAGTAGATAAATCTTTTAATGGGTCTGATTGGTATGGCCTTTATGGTAAATTCGATGATAGTGATTACGAAATTACTGAAGAAAAAATTATATACAAACATTTAAATGGCATAAATTATGCAAATAATTTAGTCATCCCAAATTATGTTTCATACAAGAAAAAAAAGTTGCCTGTTTATTTAGATAAAAATCTTTTTTTCGGTTTTCAAAATATATCTGGTTCAGTTTATCTTAATGAATTTATGACGGATATACCTGATCATATTTTTGAAAATTGTGTCAATATAGAAAAGATTTTTTTAATGAATAAAATTATAAATGTTGGTGAAAGATCTTTTTATAATTGTTTATCTCTTAAATCAATAGAATTTTCTGAATATAGTGAATACTATCATTATCTACATGCAGATGAAATTTTTAAATTTATTGAATCAATTTCTAATGAGGCATTCTATAGAGTTGAACTTGATATTAACATTGTTTTTGATAAATTAGAAAACCTTGGTAATGCTGCTTTTAGCGATTGTACACATATAAAATCTGTTGTTTTTTCTAATAATTGCTTACTTCCACAAAAACATTTAAAAAATAGTAGTTTTTCTAATTGCTGAAATCTTCAATTTGTTTCTTTAAATGAAAACATAATTTCAATTGGTGATGAATGTTTTCTTGGATGCTATAACTTAAAAAAAGTTAATTGAGAAATTGATTCTAATAATGAAGAGGTTTTAATTGGTAAAAAAGCTTTTTCACACTGCTATGCATTAGCACAAATTTATTCAAATTTAAGTAATTTTTCTCCATATTACATAGGTGATTATGCATTTGATTCGGATAAAGCATTTAATTTTAATTATTTTGATTCTGAGAACAATACTTTTTTTCTAAATACATCTTTTATTGGTGAATATGCATTTTCATCTTGTGAAACAATTAAATTGGTAAAATTTTTTCCATCAGAAAATTTTATTATTTCTTCAAATGCTTTTTACTATTGCTATAGATTAGATTGCATCGATTTTAGTAATTTTGGATCACTCATTCCACAATGAGAAGGCGTAGTACATATATTTGGTAATGTTTGTAAATTTGGAATATTTTATATTCAAAATTTAGATTATTCAGATTCATGATTATATTTTTTTAATTCACAAACAAATGAAGGTGTTGCTAAATGTTGAGATTTTAGATGTAAATAATACACTTAAAATAGATTTATTTAGATGTAAATGTACATTAATTTCACATACAGGTAACTTTGATACAAATCTACAACAATTCTACAACAATAAATAACAATATAGTATAATGTAAAATAATATACGGAACAAAAGGTATTTAAAAAATGAAAAAATTGCGAACAAAACTATTTTCCCTTTTAGGAATTACATCAATTATAGGAACTACAACTATTGCTACATCTTGTGGTCCATCAAAACCAACACGTTTTAATTTATCTGGTGGATCTTTATCATTAAACGCAATTAGTGGAAGTGCTGGTAAAGATACAGCTGCATGGAAATTATATACAAGTGGTGGTAAGGAAATTACATCAGGAATTACATGAAAACTAACTTCTGCTACATCTACACAATTACCAAATTCTATATCTATTGCTAATGGACTTGTATCTTGAACAAACCAGATTGAAGTTGGTACATACGAGTTTTCTGTTTGTGCTAACTATAAAAATACTAACATTAGTACTAAAAAAATAACTTTATTAGTCTCTTCAGAAAATTACAATTTATCTGGTGGATCTTTATCACTAAATACAATTAGTGGAAATGCTGGTAAAGATACAGCTGCATGAAAATTATATTCAAGTGATGGTAAAGAAATTACATCAGGAATTACATGAAAACTAACTTCTGCTACATCTACAGAATTACCAACTTCTATATCTATTACTAATGGACTTGTATCTTGAACAAGCCAAATTACAGCTGGTACATATGAGTTCTATGTATGCGCTAACTATAAAGATACTGAAATTAGTACTAAGAAAATAACTTTATTAGCTTCTTCAGAAAATTACAATTTATCTGGTGGATCTTTATCACTAAATACAATTAGTGGAAATGCTGGTAAAGATACAGCTGCATGAAAATTATATTCAAGTGATGGTAAAGAAATTACATCAGGAATTACATGAAAACTAACTTCTGCTACATCTACAGAATTACCAACTTCTATATCTATTACTAATGGACTTGTGTCATGAACAAGCCAAATTACAGCTGGTACATATGAGTTCTATGTATGCGCTAACTATAAAGATGCTGAGATTAGTACTAAGAAAATAACTTTATTAGCTTCTTCAGAAAATTACAATTTATCTGGTGGTTCATTGTCACTAAATACAATTAGTGGAAATGCTGGTAAAGATACAGCTGCATGAAAATTATATTCAAGTGATGGTAAAGAAATTACATCAGGAATTACATGAAAACTAACTTCTGCTACATCTACAGAATTACCAAATTCTATATCTATTACTAACGGACTTGTATCTTGAACAAGCCAAATTACAACTGGTACATATGAGTTTTATGTATGCGCTAACTATAAAGATGCTGAAATTAGTACTAAGAAAATAACTTTATTAGCTTCTTCAGAAAATTACAATTTATCTGGTGGATCTTTATCACTAAATACAATTAGTGGAAATGCAGGTAAAGATACAGCTGCATGAAAATTATATTCAAGTGATGGTAAAGAAATTACATCAGGAATTACATGAAAACTAACTTCTGCTACATCTGCACAATTACCAACTTCTATATCTATTGCTAATGGACTTGTATCTTGAACAAGCCAAATTACAACTGGTACATATGAGTTTTATGTATGCGCTAACTATAAAGATGCTGAAATTAGTACTAAGAAAATAACTTTATTAGTTTCTGCTGAAAATTACAATTTATCTGGTGGTTCATTGTCACTAAATACAATTAGTGGAAATGCAGGTAAAGATACAGCTGCATGAAAATTATATTCAAGTGATGGTAAAGAAATTACATCAGGAATTACATGAAAACTAACTTCTGCTACATCTGCACAATTACCAACTTCTATATCTATTGCTAATGGACTTGTATCTTGAACAAGCCAAATTACAACTGGTACATATGAGTTTTATGTATGCGCTAACTATAAAGATGCTGAAATTAGTACTAAGAAAATAACTTTATTAGTTTCTGCTGAAAATTACAATTTATCTGGTGGTTCATTGTCACTAAATACAATTAGTGGAAATGCAGGTAAAGATACAGCTGCATGAAAATTATATACAAGTGATGGTAAGGAAATTACATCAGGAATTACATGAAAACTAACTTCTGCTACATCTGCACAATTACCAACTTCTATATCTATTGCTAATGGACTTGTGTCATGAACAAGCCAAATTACAACTGGTACATATGAGTTTTATGTATGCGCTAACTATAAGGATACTGAGATTAGTACTGAAAAAATAACTTTATTGGTTTCACCTTCTCAATATGTTATTGGATTTGAAGATAACAAAATATCATACTACAACCCTTTTATCAAAAAAGATGAAGATATTACTCTTAATCTTGAAATGGATGAAGCTACTGGAAATGTAACATATACTTCAACTCAATCAATAAATGTTGATGTAACATCTTCTGGTGAAATTAAGTTTAAACCAATATTTGAAAACTCAAGTAGTATATATATTTCAAAAAATATTATGTATGAAATAATTTATGATAATACATCACAAATTAATTACAACAAATCAATTTTTATCTATCATTCAAATGAATGATTGCTACAAGATGATTATCCTTTAACATTCGCTGCTTTTGCACCAATATATAATAAAGCAAAAATTAAAGTAACATTTGAATGTGATTCTAAAGTTTCTTTGATAATGCCAATTGATGTATGGTATGATCGAACAACACCAGATAGTAAATTTGAAATTCCTTCTGGAAAAGAAGAAGAATATAAAGATAAAATCATAATCAATTATGATGAAGGATTAAACACATATAATTGTTATCTTAACTCTTCTAATCCAGATAATTTGAAAAACATAGTTCCTTTTGATATTTGTTTAGCATGTCCTGCTGGATGCTATTCATCAAAAAATTTCGAAATTACTGATATACAAAATGATGTTTTAACTGAAGGTTCATGTAAAATTAATGTTGAAGAACAAATAGTCCCAGAAAATGTAGAAATGGAAGATGGAAGTATAATGCCAACAGCAATCATCTTATACAATATACATGTAGAATTTTTACCTAATGGAAATATGCCAACAGATGAAAATTATAAACATAATTTATTTACAATAAATAAGAAGACTCTAGATGGAAGCATACTAGAATCTAAGTGCAATATTATTTGGTGATTTAAAAGTTTAGCACACTAAAAGATAATATACTAGTTAAATCCAAAAATAGCTGTCTAACTTAATTAAGTTAGACAGTTTGCTTTTTTAAATAAATACAGCTTAACCAATTGCATTTGATGCTCCAAATATGACTCAAAAATTATTAGCAGAACAAATTCCATAAAAAATATTCCCTTATTGAATGGCAATATAATTCGTTAAAAAGAGATTAAATAAAAATATTTAAACTAACAAACAACAATTAAATTTCTAAATATTTTATTCTCAGAATCACATATATTTCCAAAATTAGATGTAAATCCGTCAAGTTCTTGTTCTGATCACAAATATATAATTAATCCGTTAGTGTAAACTTTGGATGTCATATCATCAACAGAAAATGATGTTTCTGAGGCATTTAAAACAGCATATGAACATGCAATTTTTAAACAGTTAATTGAATAACAATTATGTAATAAACCAGCACCGATAGAACTCACAGTTTCTGGAATTCGGAATAATTCTGTAGGGTTAAATGCAGTGCAACCTGATAAAAAATTATCACCAATTGAATACACAGTTTTTAGAATTTGGAATTTTGTAGGATTGAATTTACTACAACCTGATAGAAAATTATTACCAATAGAATGCACATTTTTTGGAATTTGGAATTTTATAAAATTAAACGCAGTGCAACCTGATAGAAAATTATCACCAATAGAATCAACAGTGTCTGGAATTTGAAATTCTGTAGGGTTGAATGAAGTGCAATCTGATAGAAAATTATTACCAATAGAATGCACAGCTCTTGGAATTTGAAATTTTGTAGGTTTTAAAGAAGTACAACCTGATAGAAAACCATCACCAATAGAACCAACTGTTTCTGGAATTTTGAATTCTGTAGGATTAAATGAACTACAACCTGATAGAAAATTATTACCAATAGAATGCACAGTTTCTGGAATGTGGAATTCTATAGGATCGAACCCATCAGAACCTGATAGAAAACCATCACCAATCATGCTTACCGGTAAATTATTGTAAACTGATGGTATATATAATGAATCATAGATACCATAATCAAGCTTATCATAGCTAAAGATTGTATATGAGCACATATCATCGTTTAGAACAAAATGGAAAGAATATAAATAATCAGTGACAATTAAAGTGCAAATTTTGCTAACAATTCTAATATTGTCATATCAACATATAATTTGAAAATTGAAATTTTTTATAACAATTTGCTCATTTCATGTTAAAAAACCAAATTTATCAATACTAAAAACTGAAGAATATCCAAAAGAATTCACATAAAATTCACATTCAAATGATGGAATAATTGTTTCTTTAGATTCATCAAAAAGATATCAGTTTTTTGGTGTCTTTGATTCTTTGGAAGCAGATTTGTCATAATAAAACAAGCATTCTTCTGAATCTTCTCAATCATATTTCAAAACTAAACCAGAATCTGAACATAAAGATAAAGTTATTTTTTCAGTACTAATTTTAGTTTTTTTATATCTAGCACAAACATAGAACTCATATGTACCAGCTGCAATTTGATCTGTTCAAAATACAAGTCCATTAATAATAGATATAGAATCTGGTAATTCTACATATGTAGCAGGAATTAGTTCTCATCTAATATCTTCATCTTCTATTTCATTATTATTTGCAATTAATTTCCATGCAGCTTTGTCCTGACCGGCCTCTCCACTAGTTGCATTTAGTGATAATGAACCACCAGATAAATTAAGATGTGAATATGAGCCACTACAAGATGTAGTAGCTATTGAAGTTCCTATAATTGATGTAATTCCTAAAAGTGAAAACAATTTTGTTTTTAACATCTTTATTTTTTAACATCCAATTGTTTATTATACTATGTTGAATACTTGCTACATGTGAAATTAGTACTAAGTCCCAAAGTGGGCTAAGTATATCCCAAAGTGCCCACATAAATAAAAAAGCTCATTTGAGCTCTTTAATTAAAATTAATTAAACAAACAATTTTTTAATCTAAGGAGTCAAATGAACAAATACTATTATAAACATATTTCTAATTGAGAAAGAAGAAAACTTCAATCATTAATTTGTAATAAGCCTATTTTAAAACCAATATTTGGCACAACTGATCATGGATGAAATATTGTAAACTGAAAATGGCTAATTGACATTAATTCACTAGCATTTCAACTAAAAAGAAGCAGAAAAACAATTAAAAGAGAATTGCTAAATGGTAGATATGAGACACTTACTAATAATATTAGTAAGATTGCATTAACTTTCTCATATTCAGCTGATATTTCTAGATTTAACAGAATCAAAAAATACAAATCTAAAAATAAGCAAAAAACAAAGATTTTAAAATTTGAAAAACTTAGAGAATTCATTAAAAATGAACTCAATAACAAACAAAGTCTAAAAGCAATTGCAGGAAGAAGTAAATTAGCTTATCTAAATGGTGAAATTGAACAACCAATTTCAGTTATGACATTGTATTCATACATTAATAATGAAAATGTTTTGTTAATCAATCATAGTCATTTAAAACGAAAGCGAAAACATAAATATCGGACTAGAAATTACAGCAAAAGACAAAATGGTGTTTCTATTTCAGAAAGACCAGAATACATTAATCAAAACAAAGAATTTGGTCATTGAGAAATGGATTTAGTTATAGGTAATAAAAAGAGCAATGTTAATTTATTAACATTATATGAAAGAAAATCAAAGATTGGTATGGCAATAAAAATATATGGTAAAGAAGCTAAAACCATCACCAAAACACTAAGATATTTGCAAAGTGTTGACAAATTAATTTATGGTGTAAATATCAAGTCAATTACAACTGATAATGGTTCAGAGTTTTATGATTGAAAAAGATTTAAAAGATCAATATATAACGCAAAAGACGATATTAATGTATATTTTTGTCACTCATATGCATCATGAGAAAAAGGTGGAGTTGAAAATTTTAATGGATTAATTAGAAAGATTTATCCAAAAGGTTTTGATTTTTCAATAGTATCGCAAGATGAAATTGATAATGAAATTAAAAAAATTAATGAGATTTATCGGGAAACTTTAGGATTTCATTCAGCAAAGGAAAGATATAATGAATTAAGTTTAATTAATTGGGCGCTTTAAACTATACTTCGCTCTAAGTCCCAAAGTGCTTTTTTAATTAATTAAATTAATTAAAAATTTGAGCTAATAATTAACTACCAGGGAAAATAAAGTTTTTAAATATATTATTACCTTATTAGTAGAATGTACCAATATTTGAGCTATATTGCAAAAAATTGATTTTCTAGTATTTGGTAGCATAACTCGCAATATTATTTCGATATTGTAAAATAAAATAATTAAATGATGTAGAATGGTATGAAAAAAAGTGATTTATTAAAATTAATAATAACTCAAAGTTTATCATTTGCAACATTTAGTGCAGTTGCTATAGCTTCTACAAGTTGTGATTCTAAAAAAGAAGAAATTATACATGTCGAATCTATTGATTTAGATAAAACGGGAACGCTTATGTATGTTGGAGATACGGAAGTTTTAGTTCCTACCATATATCCAACTGGTGCTGATGAATCGGTTGAATGAACTTCAAGCAATGAAAATGTTGCTACTATTGATCGAAACGGAAAAATTACTGCAGTATCTGCTGGACATGCAAAAATTACTGTTACATCTATAGATAACTCACTTGCATTTGATACTTGTGATGTTACAGTCACTGGAGATAGTCAATATGTAGTTATTAATGCTGATGCAGACTCAACTTTGACATTAAACAATGTAAATGGCAATAACCCAAATTTATGTTATTCATTTGATAGTATCAATTGAAATATTTATAGTGATCAAATATCAATTTCTACAGGCCAATCATTATACTTAAAAGGTAATAATCCTAAATGTTGATCTGAATCAGACACTAAATATTCAAACTTCGTTATTACAGGTGATGTATCAATTTCTGGAAGTGTTATGGGTTTGTTAGACAATGGAACAAAATCGAAATATTATATTCCATCAAATTATTGTTTTAATAAATTATTCGCCAACTCTAAAGGAATAACAGGTATTTATAATAAATTCTTACCAGCGACAATATTAACAGACTATTGCTATCACTACATGTTTTATGGTTGCACATCATTAAAAAATGCTCCAGAATTACCAGCAACAACACTAACAACAAACTGCTATTCTTTCATGTTTGACGGATGTAGTGATTTAACTGTTTGCCCAAAATTATTATCAAGAAATTTGGCTGATGAATGTTATTTGTACATGTTTGCAAATTGTAAAAACTTAATAACCGTGCCTAATGGTTTACAAGCATTGAATTTAAAATATGGATGTTACACTGGAATGTTTCAAAATTGTTCATCATTAACAATTACCCCAGATCTACCAGCAAAAGAACTATCATCCAGTTGTTATAAATACATGTTTAGTGGATGCACATCATTAACTGAGATTTCAACTCTCCCAGCAATAGCATTGGCCACAGATTGTTGTTCTTTCATGTTTGATGGATGTGTATCATTAAAAAGTGCACCAGACTTGCTAGCAAAAACATTGGTAACAAATTGTTATTATGGTATGTTTAATGGATGCACATCATTAACAAAAGCTCCAAAATTACCAGCAACAACACTAGCAATAGACTGTTATTCCTTCATGTTTGATGGATGCACATCATTAACAAAAGCTCCAGACTTGCTAGCAAAAACATTAGCATATAACTGCTACAGTAATATGTTTTTTCATTGCACATCATTAAGTGAGATTAAATTATATTATGAGGGGGCTTATGACTCCAATTATTTCAATAATTGAGTCCAAGATGGTGCTACTACTGGCATATTCTATTACAGAGGTAATCAATCTGCTCAAGATTTTGGGTTTCCAAATGGATGAATAAAAGAAAATTTTTAAATAAAATATCACTATCTTGGTGGGGTTTTATTCTTAAATTGGGTCGAAAATCCAACTTTTTTCAAGATTGTGCCAAAAAAGAATACAAAAAATTAATTTAAATTGGACATTTTAAACTATTTTTTGTTTAAAAAGAGGCCCAAATCTAATAGTTATAGTTTGAATGATTATTCTATAATATATATATATATATATATGAAAAACAAATTATCCAAAAAAACCAAAATTTTTCTTTCAGTTGCTAGTGCAATCACTGCTAATACAGCTGTAACAACCTTACTAACTTCTTGTTCACTTTCAAATAAAATAAATGATGTTGGTGAATTTGATAAAGAGTATGGTATTAATAATGCAACATATACTCGAATGGAAAAAGATTTTGAGGTTTTATATAAATCCCAATTAGATCAAAGAAAAGAATCAGGCGAGATAAATGATGACATATATGATTCAAATTTATATGCATTTCAAACCAAGTTAAATTCCCTTCATACTTCACTTTATAGTGGTGAAAATAAAACATTGAGTTATACAATTAAAACTAATGTCCTAAGAGATTATGCAAGAGATAATTATGGAATTAGATTATCAAGACAATCTAGTGTTATCCTCGATGAAGCAATTAAGGATATAAAAAGTTCAATTCTTAGTTCTGTATTACTAATGTGTAAAGAATATGGAAAAACAGATACAAGTAAATATTGTTCAAAAGCAGAAGCCGAATTTGATAAACTTGAACATAAAGCTAAAATTAAATATGGTGATACTGATGTTGTTTCAATCATTCAATATATTCAAAGTGGAATGGCAACCTGCTTTAACGGAATTTGTGAGGAACTAGATTGCATTGCAACTCAGCAACAACTAAGAAAATTCACAGAAAAATATTCTATTAGTGTAAAAGAAGATATTACTGATGATTATTGTTGAGATAAATTATTCTCTAAATATGGGGATGGTAACAAAGAAATATCTGCAGAAGATTTCAACAATATTTTTGAAATAAGTTGTGAAGAATCTGATCCACAGAGTAGTAATGCTCCTTATCTTTCAACATCTAAAAAAACAGAAATATTTAGTAATGATTTAATTACTGGATATACATTAAAACCAATTCTAGTTAAAATGAATGGTGATCCATATACTAATACCTATTCTATTGATGTTGACTACACTTTGGTAAATGATAATTACATTAATAATGGGAATGTTGCTCAACTAACTGCTCATTCCTCAGCATTAAAAAATCAATCATTTTATGAAGATGAAAACACATCAATTTTCGATTTAAATGCTAGTGATGAAGAAAGAGAATACACTAATTATGTATTGCCAATAACAAAACAATACGAAGAAGAGCAAATTAATGCCACATATTTTAATAATGAGGATTTTAAATTTTCTTGATCTACAAGTGAAGAATATGGATATGATGATTTTTGGACTGAAGCGAATGAAAATGATGAATATAAAGGTAAATTGAATGTTTCTGGTTTAGCAACTAGTGGAATGATGATTAATGGTGCCCTTCTTTCTGGTATTCTTAGTCAAGCTGGAAAAATATCTTTATCTGGTGGATCTTATGAGTTAAATGGCATTGAGAAAAGTGAAGGTAATGACACAAAGCAATGGAAATTAGTTATAGATAATAATGAAATAAAATCTAAATACATTGGATGAGAACTAATTCCAGCTGCAACTGCAGAATTACCAAATTCTATATCTATTACTAATGGTATTGTGTCATGAACAAATCAGATTGAAGTTGGTACATATCAATTTTGTATACTAGCTAGCTATAAAGAGACAAAAATTCAATCAGCACCAATAACTTTAATCATTTCTTCTAAAGATGCAAAAAATATTGAAAAATTTAATCATAATATAAAAAGTACCTTATTTGATGAAAATACAATTGACCAAAAATTGCTTGATTTTGTTAATAATGTAAACTTTAGTTTAGATTATACTGAATTTGATTTTGGTGCTAATATAGATGGCAAAAAAGGAGAGATCCAAGTTGATAATTTTAATATTAGTTATATAAATTCCAATAATACTTTTAAAGCATCAAATTCAATTAATGAAGCCATTAGTGATGAAATAAATAATGATTCTGGTGTTACAAATAGATATAGTAATAACTTATATTACGATATGAGTCTTAATTATACTTTTGCTTCAGACGCTAGATTAGCTAACACTTTATTATTTTTTAAAAATGTTTCATCTACTAGTGAAGATGTAGGTAATATGTATACAGCAGGCTTGATTATGTTTAGTACATGCGGTTTGCTTGAAATTGCTATTATTATATACTTAATAAGCAGATGTATTAAAGGTTCTAGTGATAAATTTTTAATTGTTACTCTTGCATGTATACTAATTTGCTTTATTCCTCTTGGATATTTGATTTCTCTTGCAACTGAAGTGCGTGGATATATAAGTGGTAGTTTAAAATGATGTAAATCATCATCACAAAATGATGGAAACCGTACAAGATTTGAAGATAAACTTATTAATGACCAAAAATATTTTTCTAGTGCTAATGGTAAAGATGAATTTGACAAATTATCAAATGAAGAAATTAGATCATTAGCAAACTTTTATACTAACTTTTATATAGAACCTGCTGGTTACAATAAATCTGATGAAAAATTTAAAGATACACCATATAGAATGTATGATGAATATTTTGAATTCAATGATAAACTTAAAGAGGCTACAGAACATTTATATGGTGTTCTAGTTTCAGGTTTTGTATTAGTGTCAATATCTCTTGCTGCTTCTATAGCACTGCTTTGTTATGCATTACGTTGTGGAAGAAGAAGGATAAATTTAAAGAGCCTTGATGCTAAAGAAATTGAACGACGACTTGAAGAAGACGCTTCAATTATCACTGAAAGAGGTGAAGAATTACTACCTGAGCTTAAATTTGGAAAGGATACACAAACAGTTGAAGAAGTAGCAAAATATTGAAACATTGATGATATAAATAAAGTGGTAAATGAAGGAGGTATAGATGTTGTTGATTTATCTAATAACAAACTAGTCAATAATCAATCCCTTATTAAAGACATAGAACCATATATTGACAATAAGTATAAAGATTCTTATAAGTTTACATTCTTAGGAGTAAAGGATGGTAAAGCATATTTCTTAGATGTAACATATGCAAATGGTAAATACCTTATGCCTTAGTTATGATAAACATACTAATCATGAACTAATTTGTTGAACATTCCATCATTAAAAAAATAATAAATATAAATATGAGTATGTAAAATTTACATTCTATAATATATATATATATATATATATGAAAAATAAATTATCCAAAAAAACTAAAATTTTTCTTTCAATTGCTAGTGCAATCACTGCTAATACAGCAATAGCAACTCTATTGACCTCATGTTCACTTTCAAATAAAGTAAATGATGTTGGTGGTTTTGATAAAGAGTATGGTATTAATAATGCAACATATACTCGAATGGAAAAAGATTTTGAGGTTTTATATAAATCTCAATTGGATCAAAGAAAAGAATCAGGTGAGATAAATGATGATGCATATGATTCAAATTTATATGCATTTCAAAAGAAGCTAAATTCCCTTCATACTTCACTTTATAGTGGTAAAAATAAAACATTGAGTTATACAATCAAAACTAATGTTTTAAGAGATTATGCAAGAGATAATTATGGAATTAGATTATCAAGACAATCTAATGTTATCCTCGATGAAACAATTAAAGATATAAAAAGTTCAATTCTTAGTTCTGTATTACTAATGTGTAAAGAATATGGAATAACAGACACAAGCGAATATTATAAAAGTGCAGACACTGAATTTGATAAACTTGAAAAAGAAGCTAAAGATAAATATGGTGATGCTGACGTTGTTTCAATTATTCAATATATTCAAAGTGGAATGACAACTTGCTTTAACGGAATTTGTGAGCAACTAGATTGCATTGCAACTCAGCAACAACTAAAAAAATTCACAGAAAAATATTCTATTAGTGTAAAAGAAGATATTACTGATGATTATTGTTGAGATAAATTATTCTCTCAATATGGTGAAGGTAACAAAGAAATATCTGCAGAAGATTTCAATAACATTTTTGAAATAAATTGTGAAGAATCTGACCCACAGAGTAGTAATACTCCTTATCTTTTAACATCTAAAAAGATAGTTGAATTTAAAAATAACATAATTCCTGGATATACATTAAAACCAATTCTAGTTAAAATGAATGGTGATCCATATACTAACACTTATTCTATTGATGTTGACTACACATTGGTAAAGACTGATTACATTGAAAAAGAGAATGTTGCCCAACTAACTGCTCATTCCTCAGCATTAAAAAATCAATCATTTTATGAAGATGAAAACACATCAATTTTCGATTTAAATGCTAGTGATGAAGAAAGAGAATACACTAATTATGTATTGCCAATAACAAAAGAATATGAACAACAGCAAATTAATGCCACATATTTTAATAATGAGGCTTTTAAATTTTCTTGATCTACAAGTGAAGAATATGGATATGATGATTTTTGAACTGAAGCAAATGAAAACAATGAATACAAATCTAAATTAAATGTTTCTAGTTTAGCAACTAGTGGAATGATGATTAATGGTGTTCTTCTTTCTGAGATTCTTAATCAAGCTGGGAAAATATCTTTATCTGGTGGATCTTATGAGTTAAATGGTATTGAGAAAAGTGAAGATAGTGACACAAAGCAATGGAAATTAATTGTAGATAATAACGAAATAAAAGATGAAGATGTTAGATGAGAACTAATTCCTGCTACAACCACAGAATTACCAAATTCTATATTTATTACTAATGGTCTTGTGTCTTGAACAAATCAGATTGAAGTTGGTACATATCAATTTTGTATACTAGCTAGCTATAAAGAAACAAAAATTCAATCAGCACCAATAACTTTAACTATTTCTTCTAAAGATGCAAAAAACATTGAAAATTTTAATTTTGTTGCAAAAAATACCTCATTTGATGAAAACACTATTGATCAAAAATTACTTGATTTTGTTAATAATGTAAATTTTAGTTTAGATTATACTGAACAAGTTTATAACACTGATATAGATGGCAAAAAAGGAGAGATCCAAGTTGATAATTTTAATATTGGATATAAAAATTCCGATAATACTTTTAAAGCATCAAATTCAATCAATCAAACCATTAGTAATGCAATAAATAATGATTCCGGCATTACAAAAAGATATAGTAATAACTTATATTCCGATATGAGTCTTAATTATAATATTGCTACAACCGATAGATTAACTCACACCGCATTATTTTTTAGCAAAGTTACATCTATTAGTGATCATGCAGATAATATGTATACAGCAGGTTGGATTATGTTTAGTATATGCGGTTTGCTTGAAATTGCAATTACTATATACCTCATAAGCTGCTGTATGAGAAATTTTAGTGATAAAAATTTAATTGTTACTCTTGCATGTATACTAATTTGCCTTATTCCTCTTGGATATTTTATTTCTCTTGCGACTGAAGTGCGTGAATATACAAATGATAATTTAAAATGGTGTAAATCATCATCAATAAATGATGGAAACCGTACAAGATTTGAAAATAAACTTATTAATGACCAAAAATATTTTTCTAGTGCTAATGGTAAAGATGAATTTAACAAATTATCAAACGAAGAAATTAGATCATTAGCAAACTTTTATACTAGCTATTATATAAAACCTGCTGGTTACAATAAATCTGATGAAAAATTTAAAGATACACCATATAGAATGTATGATGAATATTTTGAATTCAATGAGAAACTTGAAGAGGCTACAAAACATTTTTCTGGTGTTCTAATTTCAGGTTTTGTATTAGTATCAATATCTCTTATTGCTTCTATAGCACTGCTTTGTTATATATTACGTGGTGGTGTAAAAAGAAAAGGAAGGATTAATTTAGGAAAGTTGGAACTTGATGCTAATAAAATTGAAGCACAATTTGATAGCAACGCTTCAATTATCACTAAAGATGGTAATGAAATACCTCAGCTTAATTTTGGAAATTCAATACGTTCAGTTGAAGAAGTAGCAAATACAGATTGAAATATTAAGAGTATAAGCGATGCGATAAATAAAGGGGATATAGAAACTATTGATTTATCTATGTATCCAAAATTAGATGTCAATAATGTAGCCGGTATTAATGACATAAGAGACTATGTTCCCAATAAGTATTTAAATAATAAATTTTGGGAATTCATAGGAATGAAGGCTGGTTTCGCATATTTCGTAAATGCTGATCGCTTGTTTCCCGTACCTCATAAATAATGCCAACCGCTTAAGGATTGGATTTATAATTGGTTAAGCTATGATAAGCATACTAATCATGAACTAATTTATTAAACATTGCATCACTGAAGAATAGTAAGTATAAATACGACTACTAAATGTATAACTTTTGTTATATAATATATATATATATATGAAACACAAACTATCTAAAAAAACTAAAATTTTTCTTTCAGTTGCTAGTGCAATCATTACTAATACAGCAGTAACAACCTTATTAACTTCTTGTTCACTTTCAAATAAAATAGATGATCTTGGTGGTTTTGATAAGGAGTACGGTATTAATAATGCAACATATACTCGAATGGAACAGGATTTTGAAGTGTTATATAGATCTCAATTGGATCAAAGAAAGGATTCAGGAGAGATAAATGATGACATATATGATTCAAATTTATATGCATTTCAAAAGAAGCTAAATTCCCTTCATGCTTCACTTTATAGCGGTGAAAATAAAACATTAAGTTATACAATCAAGACTAATGTTCTAAGAGATTATGCAAGAGATAATTATGGAATTAGATTATCAAGACAATCTAGTGTTATCCTAAATGAGGCAATTAGTGATATAAAAAGTTCAATTCGTGGTTCTGTATTACTAATGTGTAAAGAATATGGAATAACAGATACAAGTGAGTATTATAAAAAAGTAGACACTGAATTTGATAAACTTGAGAAAGAAGCTAAAGCTAAATATGGTGATGCTGATGTTGTTTCGATTATTCAATATATTCAGAACGGAATGGCAACTTGCTTTGAAGGAATTTGTGAGCAACTAGATTGTCTTGCAACTCAGCAACAACTAAAACAATTCATAGAAAATTATTCTATTAATGTAAAAAAAGATGTTGCTGATGATTATTGTTGAGATAAGTTATTCTCTAAATATGGTGATGGTAACAAAGAAATATCTGCAGAAGATTTCAATAACATTTTTGAAATAAGTTGTGAAGAACTTGACCCACAGAGTAGTAATACTCCTTATCTTTTAACATCTAAAAAGATAGTTGAATTTAAAAATAACATAATTCCTGGATATACACTAAAACCAATTCTAATTAAAATGAATAGTGATTCATATACTAACACCTATTCTATTGATGTTGACTATACTTTGGTAAATGATAATTACATTAATAATGAGGATGTTGCTCAACTAACTGCTCATTCTTCTCCATTAAAAAATCAATCATTTTATGAAGATGAAAACACATCAATTTTTGATTTAAATGCTAGTGATGAAGAAAGAGAATACACTAATTATGTATTGCCAATAACAAAACAATACGAAGAAGAACAAATTAATGCCACATATTTTAATAATGAGGATTTTAAATTTTCTTGATCTACAAGTGAAGAATATGGATATGATGATTTTTGGACTGAAAATGAGGAAGGTGCATGTAGATCTACATACAATGAATCAATCTTATCAAACACTGGAATGGAAATTAATGGTTATTTACTTTCTGAATTATTAAAAGATGATAATGGCGAAAACAAGCCAATTGAATATCAAAATGCCATTAAACTAATTAAAAATACACATTTTTCTCTTGATTTTACTGAAAATAGCTATGATACTGAAATAGATGGCAAAAAAGGTGAGATCAAAGTTAACAACTTTATTATTGGTTACAAAAATTCTGAAAATAAATTTAATTTATTAGAAGAGAATAAAAATATCATTGAAAAAGCAATTAATGATGACTCTAATATTACAAGAAGATTTTCTAAAAATCTTTGATATGGCATAAAAACCAACTATGATAAACTTGTTTCTTTGCTTGATGTAACTAAGCTAAAAAATGATATTGATTTTAGACTTACAACAATTGATGAAATTGAACTTAAATACACCATTATTCATGCTGCTATGA
>Ga0310695_10001033_pt1 | contig 67696 bp, 57 predicted proteins | sample RumenRJG_04DNA_FD_203882 | JGI IMG/M metagenome (GOLD analysis project Ga0310695, IMG submission 203882) | Bovine rumen microbial communities from Lethbridge, Alberta, Canada - RJG_04 (v2) (version 2) | ecosystem: Host-associated > Mammals > Digestive system > Stomach > Rumen | place: Canada... | reverse complement strand
AGCAGATCTTGTAACCCTTGTCGATGAGGGCCTGTGCCATAGCGGCGGCGTTGGTGCGCACCTGGATGGCGTAGTCCTTGAAGGAGGGTTGGAGAATCTCGCCGAAGGCAACAGCCTTGGCAGCGATGACGTGCTCGAGGGGACCGCCCTGCACGCCGGGGAAGACGGCGCTGTCGAGCAGCGACGACATCTTGCGGATAACGCCCTTCTTGGTGGTCTTGCCCCAGGGGTTGTCGAAGTCCTTACCGAGCAGGATGATACCGCCACGGGGACCGCGCAGGGTCTTGTGGGTGGTGCTGGTGACGATGTGGGCATACTTCAAGGGGTTGTTCAACAGACCTGCTGCGATGAGGCCGGCGGGGTGTGCCATGTCGATCATGAGCAGTGCGCCCACGCTGTCGGCGATCTTGCGCATGCGCTCGTAGTCCCACTCGCGGCTGTAGGCGCTGGCACCACCGACGATCAACTTGGGACGCTCGCGCTGTGCCACCTCTTCCATCTGGTCATAGTCAACGAGGTTGGTGTCGGGGGTAACGTTGTACTCGCAGGCCTGGAACATCAAACCTGAGAAGTTAACGGGGCTACCGTGTGACAGGTGACCACCATGAGCCAGGTTCAGACCCATGAACTTGTCACCGGGCTTGAGGCAAGCCATGAACACGGCCATGTTGGCCTGTGCACCTGAGTGGGGCTGCACATTAACATACTCGGCACCGAAAATCTGTTTCAGGCGCTCGATTGCCACATTCTCGCTCTCGTCAACGCACTGGCAGCCGCCATAGTAACGGTGGCCAGGATAGCCCTCGGCATACTTGTTGGTCAAGCAGCTGCCCATGGCCTGCATCACCTGGTCGCTCACGAAGTTCTCACTGGCGATGAGCTCAATGCCGTGTTGCTGACGCTGATGTTCACGCTCGATGATGTCAAAAATCACTTTGTCTCGTTCCATTTCAGAGTTTAAAGTTTAATGATTAATGTTTAAAAGTTTAATGATTCAAGATATTTTAGTCTTTTGTTCTCGGTTTCTTGCGCACCGACCAGCCGAAGTGGCCAAGCTCCTCGCCCAGGGCATAGTAGTGGCCGTGGCAATAGGTGATGAGATCGGCAGCCTTGAGGTCGAGGGCTCCAGTCTCGGGGTCAATGAAGCGGTCATCGGCAATGACATTCATCACCTCGCCGATGAACATGTCGTGGCTCCCCAGGCGCATGATGTCCCGCACACGGCACTCGATGCTCACGGGTGCCTCCTGCACATAGGGGGCTGCAACGGCCTCGCCCTTGACAGGTGTGAGATGCATCTGCTTCCACTTGTCGTAGTCGCGCCCTGAACGCACACCGCACCAATCGGTGGCGCGTGCCAACGCCCGGTTAGTGAGATTGAGCGTGAAAGCCATGTTGCGTTCCACAATGCCGTGGCTGAGCCGTTCAGGTCTGATAGAAACATAGCACATTGCTGGATCGCTGCAGATGGTACCCGTCCAGGCAGCAGTGAAGAGGTTATACTCCTCGGGCGTAGCGCCGCAGCTCACCAGCAATGCGGGCAACGGGTATATCATGGTTCCTGGCCTCCAGTTCTGTTTCATGTTCCTCTCACAAATCAAGATGCAAAATTAGGCAATTTTTCGGTAACACAGGCTATTTTGACGAAATATTTCAGCGGTTTTCGGGTTGTTAATAACTTTCGGCCGACAAGGACTTGTCGGGCCAAGTAATATGTTTATCTTTGTAGATTGTAAAACAACCTATCACAACAGAACCGTGCACATCGTTATAGCAGGAAATATCGGTAGCGGTAAATCCACCCTGGCCGAGATGCTCGCCAAGCATTACGGCTGGGAGCCCTTTATGGAGCCTGTGGTGGACAACCCCTACTTGAGCGATTACTACAAGGACATCAAGCGCTGGTCGTTTGCCCTGGAGGTGTTTTTCCTGAAGCAGCGCTTTAAGGACATCCTGGGCATCAATGCCAGCGATAAGACCATCATCCAGGACCGCAGCATCTTTGAGGGCGTGTACATCTTCACGGCCAACAACCATGACATGGGCAATATGGATGACCGCGACTTCGAGACCTATATGGAACTGTTTGAGCAGATGATGACCATCGTCCGCCTGCCGGACCTGATGATTTATCTGCGCTCGAGTGTGCCTCATCTCGTGGACAACATCCGCAAGCGGGGGCGTGACTACGAGCAGACCATGCCGCTCCAGTACCTCTCCAACCTCAACGAGCGCTATGAGGACTTTGTCATGGGCACCTATAAGGGACGCAAACTCGTCATCGATGTGGATGATATGGATTACAAGAACCGTCCCGAAGACTTTGCAGCCATCGTCGACAAGATTGATGCCACGATGTTCGGCATCTTTGGGCCTCTGGATTGACAGGACTTACTAGAGAAAGCTAAGGACTAGAAACAAGAAACTAAAAACTAAATATTATGCATATCGCAGTAGCAGGAAACATCGGCAGCGGCAAGACCACCTTGACCAAGCTGCTCGCCAAGCACTACGGCTGGAGCCCGCGCTTCGAGCCCGTGGACAACAATCCCTATCTCGAGGACTTCTATGCCGACATGGCGCGCTGGTCATTCAACCTGCAGATCTACTTCCTGAACAAGCGTTTCAAGGAGGTGGTCGAGATTTCGCAGAGCGATGCCAACATCATCCAGGACCGCACCATCTATGAGGACGCCTGTATCTTTGCGCCCAATCTGCACGGCCAGGGACTGATGAGCGACCGTGACTTCAACAACTACAAGGACCTGTTCGAACTGATGATGTCGCTGGTCAAGATGCCCGACCTGATGATTTACATCCGCTCGACAATCCCCAACCTCGTGCAGCAAATCCAGAAACGCGGCCGCGACTATGAGCAGACCATGCGACTGGACTACCTTGAGGGCCTGAACAAGCGCTACGAGGACTGGATTGCCGACTACAAGGGCAACCTGGTGATTATCAACGGTGACGAAATTAAGTTCGGTGACAAGCCCGAGGATTTCCAGCTGGTGTGCGACAAGATCGACGCCAACCTGTTCGGTATATTCTCACCCTTCAACCAGCAGCGATGAACCCCGCGCCGTGAGGGCATGATTGGCAAGAGAGCAATCGGCATGATGGCCGCCTGGCTCGTCGCTACAGCAGCATTGACGGCCCAGGTGAGTGTTGACCATTACCGTGATGACGGCACTCGATATGTGCGCTCACAGCAGGATGTGATGTATGACGATTTTTTCCATGCAGCCCGGTTTGCCGTTGAGGCCACCGCCGATGCCTCTGGATTTGTGACATTCTCGCTCGAAGTGACCTATGACGAGGGGATGCTGCATGTCTCCAAGGGCGACTCCTTGGTGCTCGTGTTGCGTGGTGGCGACCGTGTCATCCTTACCACCGACCGTGATGTGACGCGTGCCGACATCCTCAAGCGGCACTACCTCACCTATAACGACTATTACATTACCTGCCATTATGCAATGTCGACCTATGACATCCAGCGCATCACCCGTAACCGTGTCACTAAATTGTCGGCCCAGACCGACCGTTTTACCTTTGACCGCAAGCTTGACAAGTTTCAGGACCGTTTCAGGCGCCAGTTCACAGCGGTCTATAGTTATCTAGTGAGGGGTGAGAAGTGAGAAGTGAGAAGTTAGGAGTTAGAAGTGTGAGGAGTGAAAACAAAAAGGGCGGCCCTGTTGGGGTCGCTCTTCTTGTTGTTATTGTTGTGATGTTTCTTACTTCACGCGGAGCACCTTTCCAGCCTTGACATTGTCGCCGGTCAAGCCGTTCATCTTCTTGAGCTGTGCAACGGTCAGACCGTTGTTCTTGGCAATCTTAGTCAGGTTGTCACCCTGCTTCACCTGATAGGTCGAGCGGCTGTTGTCGCGGCTCTCCTTGGTTGACTTCTTGGTGCTGGCGGTAGATTTTGCCTGCTCTTGCTTGCTGCTCTTCTTTCCCTCGGCACTGGACTTCTTGGCCTGGCTGTAGCGCTTGCTGGGAGTATAGTCGCGGGCCTTGGTATAGTTGCTCTTGGAGAAGGTGTAGCTGTCGGTGTGGGTGCAGCGGTTGGCAAAGTCAAAGATGGCCTCGGGGTTGATGGCATAGCCCATGAAGCGGGTCTCGAAGTGCAGGTGGGGACCTGTGCTGCGTCCGGTGTTGCCACTCAAGGCGATAGGCTGGCCGGCCTTGACATACTGGTCGGGCTTTACGAGGAAGCGTGAGAGGTGGCCATAGACGGTCTCCAAGCCGTTCTCGTGACGCACGATGACATAGAAGCCGTAACCGCCACGCTCAAAGCGGGTCAAGCGCACGCGGCCCGAAAATGCCGAGTAGACGGTGTCGCCGATTGCCGCACGCAGGTCAACACCCTTGTGGGTGCGGCCGAACTGGGGGCGGTAGCCATAGTGGGAGGTCACATAGTTACCCTTGATAGGCATCACATAGTGGCGCACATCAAGGACCTTGGTGTTGGGTACATTGGCATCCTTATAGCAGTTTACAAGATTACTTTCCCAACCCTCGGTATAAATGTCGGGCTCGGGCTCACATTCCTCATACAAGTCTGCTGCATACTTCTGGGCTTCCTGGACACGAATCTGGTCCTTAACCCTGTTCTGCTTTGCCAGCAAGTCATTGTGCATCTTGCTGTAATTCTGTGGCGATTGCAGATTCTGGGCCGATAACCCAAGCGCAAAAAGGGATATCGCCGTCAAGGCGAAACATATTCTTTTTATAGTCATTTTAGAGATTTTTCTAAGTCTTTTTGTTTTTAAGAACGGCCAAAAGTACTCATTTATTTTGGAAGAGGCGGTATTTAATCTGCTAAAAAGTGTAAAGTTTGGTTTCCATTCCTAAATGAAGCGACTCAACCTATTGTTTTACAGTGGAATAAAAAATTCACAAATGCAAACACTCCAATTTCCGAAATTAAACCTTGTGGCAGCGGGAGCCGTCCCTTTTTTCACGCTCAGGAGATGAGGCCCCAATTCTGCTGCTTGTCAAAGATTTCACGGATGTGATTGGCCATCTTGCGTCCCCAGGGAGTATCCATCTGCGGATCGCCGCGCAGGTAGTCCTCGGCAGCGTTGCGTGCCATCTGGATAATCTGGCCGTCCTGGGCCAGGTTGGCGATATGAAGGTTGAAGGCGATGCCGCTCTGCTGGGTACCCTCCATGTCGCCGGGGCCGCGCAGTTTCATGTCCTCCTCGGCAACGACAAAGCCGTCGTTGGTCTGCGTCATCACCTGCAGGCGATGCCGCGTGTCGCGGCCCAGGTCGCTGCGTGCCATCAGTATGCAGTAACTCTGGTCGGCCCCGCGTCCCACTCTGCCACGCAGCTGGTGCAGCTGCGAGAGCCCAAAGCGCTCAGCGTCCTCGATGACCATGACCGAGGCGTTAGGCACATTCACGCCCACCTCGATGACGGTAGTGGCGACGAGGATATGGGCTTGGCCCGAGGCAAAGAGCATCATCTGGTGGTCTTTCTCAGCGGGCTTCATGCGCCCGTGCACCATGGCTACATTGTAGTGGGGAAACACTTCTTTGACTTGCTCGAAGCCTAATTCCAGGGCATGCAGGTCCAGCTTCTCGTTTTCCTCGATGAGTGGGTAGACGATGTAGGCTTGGCGCCCTTGCCGGAGCTGGGAACCGACAAACTGGTACATCTTGAAGCGGTCAGGCTCGTGGCGCAGCACGGTGGTCACGGGTTTGCGGCCCGGCGGCAACTCATCGATGACCGACACATCCAGGTCGCCATAGACGGTCATTGCCAGCGTCCTGGGGATGGGGGTAGCGGTCATGACCAGCACATGGGGTGGGGCAGTGCGGTTCTTGTTCCACAGGCGGGCGCGTTGCGCGACACCGAAGCGGTGTTGCTCATCGATGATGGCGAGGCCCAGATTGCGGAACTGCACCGTGTCCTCGATAAGGGCATGGGTGCCGATGAGAATCTGCAATTCACCGCTCATCAGCGCCTCGTGGATGGTGTCGCGTTCGCGCTTGCGTGTCGAGCCGGTGAGCAGCGCCACCTTTACTCCGATGGCTTGGGCCAGCGGACTGATGGTCTCTAGATGCTGTCCCGCCAGAATCTCGGTGGGTGCCATGATACATGCTTGGTAACCGTTGTCGAGGGCAATAAGGGCGGTCATGAAGGCGACAATCGTCTTGCCGCTGCCCACATCACCCTGCAGCAGGCGGTTCATTTGCTTGCCGCTGCCCATGTCCTGGCGCATCTCGCGGATAACGCGTTTCTGGGCGCCCGTGAGCGGGAACTGCAGGATGTTATTGTAGAAATCGTGGAAATAGGCTCCCACACGGCTGAAGACATGGCCCACGAGGCGACGGCTGCTGCCTTTAATATAATGTAGTATGTTGAGCTCCAGAAAAAACAGTTCCTCAAACTTGAGCCTGAATTGGGCACGCTGCAGAGCCTGCTGGTCGGTGGGCACATGGATGTTGCGCAGCGCCTCGGCCAGGGGCATGAGGTGATAGCGCTGCATCATTTCTGGCGGGAGTGTCTCGGGGATGTGCTGCACGCCGGGAGTGTCCAGCAGGGTGATGATGAGTTTATGGATGGTGCGCGAGGTGAAAGAGCGGTTGCGCAGCACCTCGGTCAGGTTGTACACTCCCTGCAGCCCTTGGGCGACATGCTCGTCACTGGCAACATCCACCTCGGGGTGGACGATGTTCATGTGGTTGTTGAACAGTGAGGGCTTGCCGTAGATGATGTATTGTGTGCCGGTGTTATAGGTCTTCTGTATCGAGGCAACACGATTGAACCACACCACCTCGATGGTGCCTGTGCCGTCGGTGAACAACGCTTGCAGGCGGCGCTTGCGGCCCTCGCCCGCCGTGGTGAAGGTGAGGAAACGGCCCTTGAGCTGCACGGCGGCCTCGTCGCCATTCAACTCATTGACATGATTGACCACGCTGCGGTCGATGTAGCGGAACGGGAAGTAGTACAGCAGGTCATAGTAGGTTGAGATGCCCAGCTCCTTCCTGAGCAGCTCAGCGCGTTTTGGACCCACGCCATGCAAGTACTGTATGTCGGTATGGCGCAGGTCAGGCATCGCGGTTCAGCAAGTATTCGGCAAGCGCCAAGTCCATGGGACGGGTGATTTTGAGATTGGTCGGTTCACCCTCGACAAGGGTCACAGCGTGGCCAGCACGCTCCACGACCGATGCGTCGTCGGTGAACGACGGGTCATAGGGTTGACGATAAGCCTCCAGCAGCAAGTGCGCTTTAAATGCCTGAGGCGTCTGCACCGCGCGCAGCGATGAGCGGTCCAGTGCATGGCTTTCCTCGCCATCGACCTGTCGCACCGAGTCGTTGAGCATGACGACGGGGATGGCGGCACCATCACGGCGGGCATTGTCCAGGGTGCGCTGAATCAGTTCGACCGACGCCAGCGGGCGCACTCCGTCGTGCACTGCGATGACATCCGCCCCTGCGGGGTCGTCGATGCTGTCGAGCGCGTTCTTCACGCTGTGCCAGCGGGTCTCGCCACCGGGCACAACGCGGTGGGGCACGGCAAGGCAATGGCGTTCACACAGGTCCTGCCACACGCCAATCTGGTCGGCAGGCAAGGTGACCACAATCTCATGCTCACCGTCAGCCAAGGCCTTTTCAAATGCTTCGACCGTGCGCATCAGGATGGGCTTACCGCCCAATTCAAGAAATTGTTTTGGTATCTGGGCGCCAAAGCGTGTACCGCTGCCACCAGCGACAATGATTGCTATCGTTCTCATGACTACTCCGTTTTTGTGACCACAAAGTTAGTGAAAAAAACAATCTGTAGATGCAAAATTTAAAAAGGAACCTTAAGCCTCGGCTTAAAATTCCTTTTTAGGTTTCAAATAGGTAAAATTTCTAAGGTAAAAAAGATTGTTTCAGGTTTATGGCGCAAATATATGGCCATTTTTTGAACCATGAACACTATTTTTTTATGTTTTATAACATGTTTTTCTGGAATTGCCTCGTATGCATTGCTGCGGTAGATGGATTGTATCGGCACAATTAATTACAATTCAAAGCAATAGCAATTTATTTAACGGTTATTAATAAATCATGTTAAACAATCCTAATCCCCGTCGCTCAGCAACTGGAATTCACCGTCAGGGCCAAGCACGGCATAGGTGAACAGCTTGATCCAGTCACCCAGGAAGATGACCGGCGGCATGTCGTCAAGGGTGTTTACGCGTGCGATGTGCAGGTGGCCATAGACAAAGGCGTCAACCTGGGGGTGGGCAGCATAGTACTCTCGCGAGAAATTGAGCAGTCGGGTCGCGGCACGCTCCGAGATCTCTTTGAGTTTCTCGGAGGAACGGCTCGTGCGGTTGTCGCTCGACCACCGGTTGGCAATGGGATAGGTCCATCGGGGGTGAATCGAGGCATAAAGCACCTGACACACCTTATTATAAAAACACCAGCGCGTGAAGCGGTACATCGTGGGTTGTTCTCCCACATCGTCACCATGGGCGATGAGGATGCGCTTTCCTTGGGTCTCGATCATGGTGTGGCCCTTGAGCACCGTCATGTTTAACTGGTCGCGCAGGTAGTCAAACAGCCACACATCATGATTGCCGGTCACCCATGTGAGCTTCACACCGGCATCGGCCAGTTCGGCCAGCTTACCCAGAAAACGGATGTACCCGCGGGGCACAACATACTTATACTCATACCAGTAATCGAGAATGTCGCCCAGCAGATAGAGCTCGGCGGCATCGTCCTTGATGCTGTCGAGAAAACGGCACACTCGTTTCTCGCGGCCCAATTGGTCGGACATGTACTTGGCGCCCAGGTGCAGGTCAGAGATGAAATATGTATTCTTGCCAGCCAATGTGTTTAGTTTTAGTTTTGAGTTTTTAGTTATAAGTTTTAAGTACGATTACCTTCGCCTGAAACAGTGCTCAACTCCTAACCTCTAACTCCTAACTCCTAACTCCTAACTTCTAACTCCTAACTGTTAAATTACATCATGCCAAGTTCGAGCTTGGCCTCGTCGGTCATCATGCGGGGATCCCACTCGGGCTCAAACACCAGGTTGACTGTCGCGCTGGTCACGCCGTCAACGCTCTCGACCTTCTGCCTCACATCCTCAAAGATGAAGTCGGCAATGGGGCAGTTGGGAGCGGTGAGCGTCATGTCGATGTCTACATGGCCCTCGTCGTTGAGGTCAATTTTGTAAATCAGCCCCAGGCTGTACACATCCACGGGCAGTTCCGGGTCATAGACCGTTTTGAGCATCTTGACGATGTCTTCCTCAATCTTTAATTTCTGTTCTTGTTCCATATCTGGGCACAAAATTACAACAAAAGAATCAATCAACCCCAAAATGGCGGTCAAAATAATGGTTGTAGTCTTAAAACCAGATACTACCGTGCTGCTTTAGGGGTCAGGACAGGGGTGGGGCATATCAGAATCCATGAAAAAAATTTTTTTTGATAAAAAATGCTGAATATTAGCACTTAATTGGGAAAAAAAGACTATTTTTGCAGTCGCAAAATCGATAAGGGCTCATTTTTGGGCGCTTTTTGTTTGTCGTGTCAATTCTTTGGGTTCGACATAACATTCTATCGGTCAAGCATTTATAGAGTTAACAGTTATTTAATTTTTTAACCAAAACATTAAATTTAAGAATACAATGACTAAAGCAGAAATCGTAAGAGAGATTGCTAATTCGACTGGCATTGACAAAGCATCGGTTCTGGAAACTGTAGAGAAATTCATGGACACTGTGAAGGATTCACTCGCCAACGGTGAGAATGTTTACCTGCGTGGCTTTGGCAGCTTCATCGTGAAGACCCGTTCCCAGAAGACCGCCCGTAATATCAGCAAGAACACTGTCATCATCATCCCCGAGCACAAGATCCCGGCTTTCAAGCCCGCCAAGGTGTTCATGGAGCAGGTGAAGTAATCACACCACTATTGACAGTAAGACATTTATAAATTCTTTAATAATTTTTACTGACATGCCTAACGGAAAGAAACGCAAAGGCCACAAGATGGCAACTCACAAGCGTAAAAAAAGACTTCGCAAGAATCGTCATAAAAACAAGAAGTGATTGCGTAGTCAATCTGTGACGACTGTGAAATAGCGGGAACAAACGAATTGACGCGCATGATGAGCATGATACACTGCAGCGGTAAACGCCAACGGTAATGGCTCATCAAGTCAATTGGTTTGTTCCTGACTTGCTATTTCAAGGAACTGCACTGTATCTCTCCCCAGTTCTTGCCCGACCCCTGAAACCAACCTCGCACCGCCATTGGCATCATGTCCAGCGGGACACACTGCAGCCACTGCCGAGTGCTGTTTATATATCATTAAGCGATTAATGACATATATAAATATTGAATGATTTTTTTGTATTTCACCCACACCTTCTGCGATGAGAAGTGAATTAGTAGTTGACGTTACGCCCAAGGACATGACGACGGCTCTGCTCGAAGATGGCCGACTCGTGTCGTTGCAGCGGGAAACGAGAGATGTTTCCTATGCAGTGGGCAACCTCTACCTCGCCAAGGTCAAGAAGTTGATGCCGGGATTGAACGCCGCATTTGTCAATGTGGGACATCCTAAAGACGCATTCCTTCACTACCTTGATTTGGGTTCACAATTCAATACTTTTTCTCAATACATCAAGACGGTTCGCGATAATCCCAACAAACGGCCGATAAGCATCAGCAAGGTTAAAAACCAGCCCGACACCAACAAGCACGGTACCGTAACCGATGTGCTTACACAGGGGCAGGAACTGCTTGTACAGATAGCCAAGGAACCCATCTCGTCCAAGGGGCCGCGCCTGACAACCGAGATCACATTCACCGGGCGATTCCTTGTGCTGACGCCTTTCAACGACCGCATCTCGGTATCCCAGAAAATCAAGGACCATGCCGAGAAGACGCGTTTGCGGCGGCTCATTGAGAGCATCAAACCCAAAAACTTCGGCGTCATCGTACGCACCTCTGCCGAGAATAAGCGTGCTGCCGAGCTGAACAACGAGTTGAAGGTGCTGCTCAAAGCCTGGGACGATGCCATAGCAAGAATACAACAGGTGTCAGCTCCCTCACTCGTGTATGAGGAAGAAAGCCGTGCTGTCGGCGAGATACGCGACATTTTCAATCCTGATTTCGAGAGTATTCAGGTCAACAATGCCGAGATCTTTGAGCAGATACATGATTATGTGAACCAGATAGCCCCCGAGCGTGGCGATATCGTGAAGTTGTACAGTGACGACATGCCCATCTTTGACAAGTTCGGCATCACCAAGCAGATTAAGTCGTCATTCGGTAAGACGGTATCCTTCAAGTCGGGCGCATACATTATCGTAGAAAGCACCGAGGCCCTTCATGTGATTGATGTGAACTCTGGCAACCGTTCCCGCACCAGCACCGACCAGGAGAGCAATGCGCTGAATGTGAACTTGCTCGCTGCCGACGAAATTGCAAGGCAGCTGCGCCTGCGCGACATGGGCGGTATCATCGTGATTGACTTCATCGATATGGCCAAGTCGGAGCACCGACAGGAGTTGTACCAGCACATGCGCGAAGTGATGCAGAAAGACCGTGCACGCCACAACATCCTGCCGCTGAGTAAGTTCGGACTCATGCAGATCACGCGACAGCGTGTCCGTCCGGCACTCGACATCGAGACTGCCGAGACATGCCCCTCATGCGGCGGAACCGGCGAAGTCCAGCCTTCATTGCTTTTTACCGATAAGCTGAAAGACAAGATAGATTACCTTGTCAACACCTTGCACGAGAGTGGCTTCATCATGTATGTGCACCCGTTTGTCGACGCCTATCTGAAGAAAGGGCTCGTGAGTGACTACTGGAAATGGAGAAGGGAATTCAAACGCAAATTCCGCATCCTGCCCGACCAGTCGCTCAACTATCTCGAATACAAGGTATTGGATAAAGAACGAAACGAGATTGACCTTAAAGAGGAAAAAGACACCAGCAGCAGCGAGACTTCCAAAAAGGAGCGACGCTCCAAGCAACGGGCCGCTGCCGACGCTGATGACAACAACAAGCAATGACACGCTAGATGCGTCATTGACCTGAGACAGACACAAGCCCGCCCTGCCACAACCGGCAGGGCGGGCTTTTTACATCCTGAAACGAAACGGGGTGGGGTAGCCATGGCTCCCTCGTTCATGGGTTGTGATTGGATTTTTCTCACTTTGCAATACTTGTCATCAAGCCTCAATAGCGCTGACCAAAACTGATGAAAACAAATTCTGGGACTGTTGCGTTAAATTATGTAAAACGGTGGCGGGGTTGGTCAAAATGGGTTATATTTGCGGTGTAATAAAGAAACAATTACATTAATCCTTTAAACCAATAACATCAAGAAAACATGGCAACAAAGAAAACAAAACCTGCTGTGAAGAAAGAAACCAAGAGTAAGAAAACCAACTGCAAGCCCAATCCGCTGGGCGCAAAGACCAAGAGCTACATCGCTATGGAAGAGCGCTACGGCGCCCACAACTACCATCCCCTGCCCGTCGTGCTCAAGAAAGGCAAGGGAATTTATGTATGGGATGTTGAGGGCAAGAAGTACTTCGACTTCCTCTCGGCCTACTCCGCTGTGAACCAGGGCCACTGCCATCCCCGCATCGTGAAGGCGCTCACCGACCAGACCAAGTCGCTGTGCTTGACCTCGCGCGCTTTCTACAACGAGGCCTTCTGTGAGTATGAGAAATTCATGCACTCCTACTTCGGCTACGACAAGGTGCTGCCCATGAACACCGGTGCCGAGGGCGTCGAGACCGCCCTGAAGCTCGCCCGCCGCTGGGGTGTCGTTAAGAAAGGTATACCCAACGACAAGGTGAAGATCATCTGCTGCGAGGGTAACTTCCACGGCCGCACGGTGACCGTTATCACCATGAGCAACGATCCCGACAGCTATGCCAACTATGGCCCCCTGACTCCTGGTTTCATCCGCATCCCCTACAATGATACCCAGGCGCTGGAGAAAGCGCTCAATAAATATGGCGATGAGGTTGCCGCCTTTATCGCCGAGCCCATCCAGGGCGAGGCCGGCGTATTCGTTCCCGACGACGGCTACCTGAAGAAATGCTTCGACCTGTGCCATGAGCACAATGTGCTGTTTATTGCCGATGAGGTGCAGACCGGTATCGCCCGCACGGGTAAGATGCTGTGCAGCCAGCACGACGGCATCCGTCCCGACATCGTGATCCTGGGCAAGGCCCTGGGTGGCGGTGTGCTGCCCGTATCGGCATGTCTGGCCGACGACGACATCATGCTCAATGTGAAGCCCGGCGAGCACGGCTCAACCTTTGGCGGTTTCCCCCTGGCAGCCCGCGTTGCCGTTGAGGCCCTGAAGGTGGTCAAGGACGAGAAGCTCGTTCAGAACGCCGAGAAGATGGGTAAGATCTTCCGCAAGGAGATTGAGAAGATCAACTCGCCGTTTATCGTGCAGGTGCGCGGCCGCGGTCTGTTGAACGCCATCGTTACCAAGCCCGTCGAGGGCAAGACCGCTTGGGACATTTGCCTCAAGCTGCGTGACAACGGCCTGCTGGCCAAGCCGACCCACGACCACATCATCCGCTTCGCTCCTCCCTTGTGCATCAACAAGGAGGAACTCATGGAGGCCATCGGCATCATCAAGAAGACCTTCGAGCAGATGTTCGGATAATAATTTATTATTCAAGCATCGTGAGTGCCCTGCACTTGCGATGCTTGAAGTTTAGAGTTTAAAGGTTAAAGACTCTGCCTCTACTTACAAACAATTATTTTCAACCAAAAACAAACTGGAAACTAGGACTAAGGACTAGGGACTGGAAACTAACAACTATAATAAAATGAATAACGCTGTTATCAATTTTCCCCTTCCCGCCAATGAGCCGGTGAAGGCCTACATGCCCGGTTCTCCCGAGCGCGTTGCTCTCGAGGCTGAACTCGAGCGCCAGAGCAAAATCGTGGTTGACATCCCCATCATCATCGGCGGTAAGGAAATCCGCACCGGTGACACGGGTACCGTTACCTGCCCCCACGACCACAAGCATGTGCTCGCCACCTATCACAAGGTGACCAAGAAAGAAATAAAGATGGCCATCGATGCCGCTATGAAGGCATGGAAAGAGTGGAGCCGCACTCCCTGGACCACCCGCGCCGCCATCGTCATGAAGATGGCCGAGCTGCTCGCCACCAAGTACCGTCCCATCATGAATGCCGCCACGATGCTGGGCCAGAGCAAGAACTTCTACCAGGCTGAGATTGACTCGGCTTGCGAGACCATCGACTTCTTCCGCTACAATGTGCACTATGCCAGCAAGATCTACGGCATGCAGCCCAAGGACGGCGTTGGCCAGTTGAACCACACCGAGTATCGTCCCCTCGAGGGCTTTATCCTGGCTGTTACCCCGTTCAACTTCACATCGATTGCCAGCAACCTGTGCATGACTCCCGTGCTGATGGGTAATGTGGCCCTGTGGAAGCCCTCCACCACCGCCCTGCTGAGCAACTACTACCTGATGCAGCTCTACAAGGAGGCTGGTCTGCCCGACGGCGTAATCAACTTCCTGCCCGGCAGCGGCGCCCTCATCGGCGAGGTTGCTACCGAGAGCAAATACTTCAGCGGCATCCACTTCACGGGCAGCACCGCTACCTTCAAGAGCCTGTGGAAGCAGGCCAGCATGAATGTGGACAAGTACATCTCCTATCCCCGTCTCGTGGGCGAGACAGGCGGCAAGGACTTCATCTTTGTTCACCCCAGTGCCGACAAGAAGGCCGTGGCTACGGCTGCATTCTGCGGAGCCTTTGAGTTCCAGGGCCAGAAGTGCTCGGCTGCTTCGCGCATGTACATTCCCAAGAGCCTGTGGCCCGATGTGCTGAAGGACATCAAGGCCATGTGCAAGGAGGTGAAGATGGGCGATGTCATGGATCCCATGAACTTCATCAATGCCGTTATCGACGAGGCTTCGTTCGATAAGTGCAAATCCTATATCGACTACGCCAAGAAGGCCGATGATGCCAAGATCGTTATCGGTGGCAAGTGCGACAAAAAGAAAGGCTGGTTTGTTGAGCCTACCGTTATCGAGACCACCAATCCCCGCTTCAAGTCAATGGAAGAGGAAATCTTTGGCCCGGTGCTGACGGTTTACCCCTACGACGACGACAAGGTGAACGAGACCGTGAAGCTGTGTGACGAGACCTCGCCTTATGGCCTGACCGGTGCCGTTTGGGGCCGCGACCGCCTCGAGGTCGAGAAGTTGACCGACAAACTGTGCTACGCAGCCGGTAACTTCTACATCAACGACAAGCCGACCGGTGCTGTTGTAGGCATGCAGCCCTTCGGCGGTGCCCGTGCCAGCGGTACCAACGACAAGGCCGGTGGTGAGTTCAACCTCATCCGCTGGATCATCCCGCGCGTCATCAAGGAGACCCTCGTGCCGCCTACCGACTACCGCTACACCTATCTGAAATAAGCCATTAGCTTTCAGCTATTAGGATATTCACTGAGTGGGGATGCAATTACTTGCGTCCCCACTGTCTTTTGTCATTAGTATAATCTATTGATTTCCGGTAAAAATGCGTTAATGGCAAGGAATAAGTAGCCGACATGTTTGGTGTCGCTTGAAGGTGAGCCTTTGGGTATCCTCATCCGCATGATAATCAGCGCCCGCTGAAGCACAGGGGGCAATACGCTGCGCCCCAAGAGTACTTGGCTCTTGGGGCGCAACTATGTTTATTTCGTTCAATTTGACTCAAACTGAGGCCTGTGGCCGTGCTGTGGCATTAATCGTTGCTGTCGGCAACTTCACACTGGCACATCTCATGGTATTCCTGCCAGTCGGGGTCTTCCTCGGCCTCAAATTGCAAGGGCAGGGCGGGGAAGGGGGCCATCACCTCGTTGAACTTGCGCTGGAAAATGTGAAGGCTACGGGTGTAGAACACCCAATTGCGCTGGCCGTCGCCAGTATAGATGCCGGTCATCACGGCAATAGGGTCGCGGTTGAAACATGCGTTAAGCGCATCGGTGACTTCTTCCATCACCTTGCTGTCGGCATAGGATGGCAACCCTTTGTCATCACACTCATAGGGCCATGTGACTTCGACACGATAGCGGTAGAACCCGGTGGAGATGACATTGTCGAGAGAGCGGCGTCCGGTAACCAGTATCAGGTTGCCGTTTTCGCTCTCGGCAGGTGCGGTCCACCAGTCGTCGCTGATGTGTAGTTTAGCCATTAGTCGGTGTGTGCAGGATAGGAGTACTCAAACTGGTCGTACTTCAAGTCACGCTGCTGACCTTGACCACGCTTGGCGTAGGTATAGAATGTGCCTTTGACGCTGATGCCTTTGCCGTAAGTGCCCGAGGCCAACTTGCTGTTCACCTCGTTCAGGAAGGACTTGAATTTGGGAAGAAACTCGTTATTATATCTCTTGACGGCTTCGGCGTCTGAAGTCGTGAACTCCGATGCGTCACCGCTAGAGTAGTTCACGGGGGTGTCATAGGCGATGCTGTTGGTCTTGATCCACATCTCGATATCATCAAGTAATTGGTCAGGACCACTGAACGATACACTGCCTGCCGACAGGGTATATGTCACATACATGGGATGATCGGGCTCAGGGCTGGTGTCCCACTCGCATGATGTGAAAGCAGCAGAAGTAATAATCATACACACTAACGCAAGCGCATAATTGAAAATCTGTTTCATCTTGGATATTAAAAGATAATTGAGTGTATATTGACTGCAAAATTAATCCTTTTTCTGTGACTGGGCAAGTAAATGGTAAAAAATATGGTTCTGGAGAAATGACCATGATTTCATGGACTTATGAGATGGGATTGGCTGCATTCTCGCTAGTAATTAGGCATAAAAAGCCCAAAAAGTGCAAAAAAACAAGAAATTCCCTTGTTAATAACTTTTGTTTGCTTAACTTTGCACACCCAAAAATGTATCCGTTGCTACGGATTAGGGATGTCGAAACTCGACAAGGAAGCCGTGTCGGCCTCAACGCTGCACTCGCTTTCTCAACGATGAACCAACATTGAGAATGAATGAATAAGACATTATTGACAATTGCCATCGTGTTGCTGCTTGCCTTGTTATCGTCGGCCTATTATACTGCTCCCGCCGACAGCCGCATCGGTTACAGGGCTCCGTCGCTCGTACTTGGCAATAACAATGATCTCTCGCCCTTGCAGCAGCATCGTGGCGAAATGGTTCTGCTCACTTTCTGGTCTTCGGCCGATGCCTCATCTCGTTTGGACAACATGCGGTATGACCGCCTTTCCAGGCAGGAGGGTACAGCATTCATCCATGTTTCGGTCAATCTTGACCGCAGCGAGAGCGTGTTTAACGGCGTGGTCGATATTGACAACCTCGACCGTTCAGCCCATTTCGGCACTTCGGTTGCAGCACAGAAATCCATTATCAAAAACTGGAGGCTTGATGAAGGCTATCACAGTTTCCTGATTGATGCCGATGGCAAAATCGCCGCTGTGGATCCTGACGAGGCGATGCTTGCCAGAATCAAGTAATTCATCTTTTTAACACCACATTACAAGAGGCCGGGTCCTTTAAAAAAGAGCCCGGCCTCTTGCTGTGTCAACGGCGCTTGTTTAACACAGGTTGTAGCGCCCATTTGAATATCGGGATCTTGCTCATCACCCACAACATCGCTACTGTGGCGGCCGTGTAGAGCACGACAAACGGGAATGACTTAGGCAGGTGCAGCAGGCCGACAGCGTTTACAATAATGTCGATGATGATAAAGTAATGGTATACATAGTAGAACAGGCTTTCTTGGCCGATTAACCTCAGCGGCTTGAAGTCCCTGGCGAGGTTGAAGACAAGCAGCGACAGGGCAATAGAGCACGAGAGGATGAGCACCTTCTGGGGGATGCCGGCGATGGGATAATGGTCAGCACCGTTCATCACATTGCCGCAATGGGGATAGAGCCAGAAAATGAGCGGTAATAATATGACGGCTGCAATGCCGTGGAGCAGGTTGTTGCGCCACCAGCGCTGGCTGATCATACCTTGCCTGTAGTAATAACCCAGCAGGAAGAATACATAGAAGTTGAGTGTGCGCTGGATTGACAACAGTTTCCCTAGATGGGTCAGTCCGCACAGGATTGATATCACTAGGGCAATGGAAAGGTAAAGCACCGGATTGCGCAGCAGCCATCGAGGGGAATAATAGTGAATGATTCTCCAATAACCCAGGCTGACAAGATACCACAGCACACCCTGCGGGAAGGATTGCAGCACGACCATGGGGTCTCCACCGATGGCATACATCCTCAAGGTGGTGATCAGGTGGAAAACAATGGCGATGATAAAGGTGTTGATCACACCGCGCCACATGTCGTGGGCCGACTGTTGCTCGGGCGGTTTGGTCAGGTAGCCCGACAGCAGGATGAACAAGGGCATGTGGAATACATAGATGAGACCCATGACAGCGTGATTGACGATGTTCACATTGTCGAGAGATGTGATCACATGGCCCATGATGACCAGGATGATCAGGAAGCCCTTGATGGTGTCGATGCGGTAGTCTCGTGCCATGACCATTACACACTCAAAAAACCATTTGAAGCAAAGCTACATCACGATATTCGTTGCCGCGTTTCACCCAGGATTGCAGTATGCCCACTCGGCGGTAGCCGTAACTCTCAAACAACTTGAGGCACACCTCGTTGTCGAGAGCGATATAGACATAGAGTTGCCGCAGCCCGATGTGCTTGCAAGCGTAGGATGTGAGCAGCTCAAGCGCTTGGCGGCCCAGCCCCTTGCCGCGGTGCTCTCTAGTGATGAATAAACCTAGTTCTGACCGGTTGTTCAGCGGGTCGAAGTTCAGGAAGTCGATTGTGCCCACGGGAGTGCCGTCCTCGGCCAGCGTTATCATCAGACGCAGCTGCCGTTGGGCATACAGGTCGCCGGTATAATTCTCAAGGTAATGCCATAGTGCTTCGCGTGAATAAGGCGCGATGGTGTCGCTCACGGCCCACAGGGTCGTGTCGTTTTCCCAGAGGTAAAGTGTCTCGAGGTCGGTTGGCTCGAGTGCACGCATGGCTATGGTTCCGTTGCTCAATAACTGGCTCATGACATTTTGGGTGAGATGATGATGCCGTGGCGGTTGGCAAAAATGTGAAACGCGATGCGTCCCTTATCACTGTGCTGGCGGATGTAATCGACAATCTCGCCATAGTCGTGGCATCCGTCATCGATGAGCAGGTTGAAGTGACCCGTGGCGGGCAGCTCCTCCTGGTAGGTGACGATATGGGCGCGTTCAGCCACCTTGGGAGCATCGTCGCTGATGATGACCCAGGGCCAGTCTGTTGCTGTGGCCTTGCCGGCAGGCAGCAGCCGCTTGATGAACCTCTTGGTCATCGAGAGGCTGGCGCGGACCATCACGCCAAGCTTGATGATGGGATAGAAGATGACACGGAAACGCGGAAAATGCTTTCGGTAGAAAATCAGCATTGCGTCATAGAAAATCCGCACATACCGCATCGAGTCTTTGTGGGTGCTCTCGCCCTTGTAATGGACCATCGGGGTCGGGAGGAACCAGTTCTCATAACCGGCTTGGACGATGCGGTAACTCAGGTCGATGTCCTCGCCGTACATGAAAAAGTCCTCGTCAAAGCCGCCCAGTTGCTGGAGCACACTGGTGCGACACAACATGTAAGCGCCCGACAGGATGTCGATGCATTGCGGCTCCAGGTCGCTCAGGTAGCGCAGGTGATACTTGGCAAACCAGCGGGAGCGGGGAAAGAACTTGGACAGGCCGAAAATTTTGCAGAACGATACCCACGGGGTGGGGAAGGCGCGTTTGCTCTCGGGCAGGAACACGCCGTTGCCGTCCATCATGCGGGCTCCGATGGCACCGCACTTGGGATGTGACCTCATCCATGCAATGCCCTCTTGCAGGCATTGCGGCGTGATGATGGTGTCGGGGTTCAGGATAAGCGTGTACTCGCTGCGGGCTTGCATGATGGCCTGATTGTTGGCTCGGGCAAAACCCACATTCTCCTTATTCTCGATATAGGTCACTTGCGGGTGCCGCTCGCGAGAGAAATCGATACTGTCATCACCCGATAGGTTGTCGACAACGATGACTTCGCCTGCCATGCCCTGCATGGCTTGCTCTACCGAGCGCAAGGTCTGCTCCAGCAGGTACTTCACGCGATAGTTGACGATGACAACGCTCAATTCCATATCGTTATAACTCTTTATCTACACGGGGGAACATTAAACTTAAAACCCATAGGACAGCGCGGCGCCCAACGCGGTGCAGTAGCGCGCATGTTCGGGTATGTGGAAACGCACACCGTACAGGCTCTCCATCATTGGGAAAATGATGCTGCACTCGGGCAGACGCGTCAAGTTGCCGATAAGGACAAAATCCTTGAAACCGCCATTCACTTGTGAGAGCACTGCGCAAGAGCCGATGGTTTCCAGCACCATGCAGATGAGCCCTTTGGCAATGTCATTATCCGAAGCATTGCTCTCAACTGCCTTGCCGAACAGCGAGGCAGTAGCATGCATGGGCAGGCCTTCGATGTCGCCCTTGCTGATGTCCTTGATTTGCAGGTTGATGTGGCTTATGTCGCCTTTTGCGGCCATCGAGACGACCTCATCGATGTGGCTCGTGTTGAGCATCAGGCGGGACAGGCCCTGCAGGGTGCCGCCGCCCATCGAGATACCGCCGATGTGGCTGATGTCATCACCGTCAACCCTGACCAGGGTCGTTCCGGTGCCCATCGACACGACGATGAGCTGCTGCAGGCCGGTAGTAAAACGGGCACCCAGACCATCGGCGCTGAATTCGTCGATGTGGGTCGTCGGCAAGCCGTAAATGGGTGTGGTAACACCGCTGGCACCAACGCCCGTGAGCATGATCTGCTCGACATCCGACAGTGCTATGCCGTTGTCATAGATGTATTTGCCAAAGGCGCCGAACAACGATGTGATGGGGTCGTTGGCCCTGATGTTCATGGGCGACTTGATGTCATGGCCATTTTCAATGCCTACGATTTTGGTGGTGCTGCCACCCACATCTATGCCTATCACTAAACTCATATCGGTCAGTCGGTAAAAGTCACTAATTGTTAATTGAATGAAGGGTCGTTGGGCAGGTTCAGCCACAGGCGGTAACGGTCACCGAAGCGTGCCACAGCTTCCCGCCACTGGTCGTCGTCACCTTCGCCCATCATCAGCTCTTTGCCTCCGCCATTGAGAACGGCCCAGTCATGTCTGGCGATTTCGCTGCTCAACTGGTCTTTTTCCCAACCGCTGTAACCCACGATGAACTTGATGCGCCCCTCGATGGGACCGCCCAGCTCCACATAGCGCTTGACGGCCTCAAAGTCGCCGCCGAAGAAAACACCGTCGCCCATGTCTATGGCCTCGGGAATGATGTCGGGGCCCAGCGTGTGCAGGTAGAACATCATCTGTGAGCCGACGGGACCTCCCAAGAACAGTGGAATCTCTTCGACCGTCTCGATTTCAGGCATGATGTCACGCAGGTTGTAGCCGGTATAATGGTTCACGACGACGCCCATGGCACCTTCACCCTCATCGGGATCAACAATAAGAACCAGCGACCGCTTGAAAAAGAAGTCGCCTACAGTGGGCTTGGCCACCAACAGGGAGCCGCGCAAGGGCTGAGGTTGGTCGTCGTTAAGGTGGTAAATATCCTGGTCCCAATCGTTCATCGTCGCAAAGATAGTGCAAGCCGAGCACAGTGGCAAGAAAAACCCATTTTTTCTTGACAATGTCGAGGCACCGCCTGTCTTGGGCCCCCGCCTGTCTTGGGCAATTTCGCCCTTTCCCGAATTCGTCGGCCGGCAAGGTGAGATATTTGTCTTTTTTACTTCAATAAATCACGGTTTTTCTCGTTATATAATAAACACAATACCTGATAGCAATGAAAGTGATGAAATTTGGAGGGACCTCGGTGGGTTCCATCGAGAGTTTACTCAACCTCAGAGATATAGTTAATGCCTCCTCCAAGCCCGTGCTCGTGGTGGTCTCGGCTATGGGTGGTTTCACCAATCAGTTGTTGGCCATGTGCGAGCAGGCCCAGCAGCGTGACATCTCGTGCCTGGACACACTCGAGGCGGCACGCAAGCGGCACCATGATGCCATCGACGGCGTTGTCGTCGAGTCGATGCGCGACGAGGTGCATGCTACCATCGACCACTTTGTTGACGATAGTCTCAAACCATATTATCTGGCCCTTGCCACCAATCCCCACATGCCGGTTGACGAGATAGAGCGCATGTGTGATGCCATTGTTGCCCATGGCGAGATACTCTCTTCGGCCATCGTCGCTGGCATGTTTGATGACGGGGTCCCGCATCTGTCGCTCAACTATATGCGCACGGTTCCTGATGGGCACGGACGGGTGCTCGACTGGGAAGAAACCGGCCGCCTCGTCAAGGAGGAATTTGCAGCGATGGCCGATGGCGTGCATGTGGCACAAGGGTTTATCTCGCGCGACAAGGCCACTGGCGATGTGACCAATCTGGGTCGAGGTGGCAGCGACTACACGGCCGCTATCCTCGCCACTCTCCTCGATGCCGAGGCACTGGAGATTTGGACTGATGTCGACGGTTTCATGACAGCTGACCCGCGCACCCATCCCGATGCCACCGTTATACCGCAGATGACCTATGCTCAGGCACAGGAAATGTGTGACGCGGGTGCCAAAGTCATCTATCCGCCCACCATAGCTCCTGTTGCGATGAAGCACATCCCCGTTTGGGTAAAGAACACTTTCAACCCCGCTGCCACCGGCACAGTCATCATCGATTAGAAGCATTGTCTATGCTTTATCACAGTACAAATAATTACCAGCACACTGCACGCTTGGAGCAGGCGGTCACCAAGGGCCTGGCTCCCGATGGAGGCCTGTATATCCCCGACAGCCTGCCGCATCTGCCCAAGGCTGTCCTGCGCAACATGAGTGCCATGTCGTTGCAGGAATTGGCCTATGCCATTGCCGCTTTTGCCCTCAAGGATGATGTGCCCGAGGATGTGCTGCACGATATCGTTTACAGCGCCTTTGACTTCGATATTCCGTTAGTCAAGACGGCTGCCGGAAACTATGTGCTTGAATTGTTCCATGGGCCTACTATGGCCTTCAAGGATGTCGGCACGCGTTTTATGGCACGGTTGCTCAACTATTACCGCACGCGCCACCCCGAGTGGAAGACCCTAAATGTGTTGGTGCCCACAAGTGGCGACACTGGCAGTGCGGTGGCCAACAGTTTCTGGAGAATGCCCGGTGTGAATGTCTATGTGCTCTATCCCAGGGATGCAGTCAACAAGATACAGAAGACACAGTTTGCCACGCTGGGAGGCAATGTGACTGCCATCGAGGTCAACGGGTCATTTGATGACTGCAAGTCGTTGGTCGAGGAGGCCTTCATGGACCTTGAGCTCAATACGGCCATGAGGCTCACCAGTGCCATGTCCATCAACTATGCCCGCCTGGTGCCGCAGATGATTTATTACTTCTGGGCTTATACCCAGTTGCTTCGTGAGCACAAGGCCTCCGACCTCGTGTTTGCCGTGCCTTGCTCCAACTTGGGCAACCTGACCAGCGGACTGATGGCGCAGCAGATGGGACTGCCTGTCAAGCGCTTTATCAGCGTCGAGAACCAGAACAACATCTTCTATAATTATGTCAAAACTGGCGTCTTCACTCCTAAACCCACTCAATACAGCATTGCACCGGCACTGGATGCAGGTTGCCCCAACAACTTTGCGCGTGTAGTTGATCTGCTGGGGAGCCACGAGAACATCTGTCGTCACATTCATGCCTACAGCTATAATGATGACCAGATTATCGAAACCATCCAGCAGACCTATCGCGGCGAGGGCTATCTGCTTGACCCGCACACGGCAGTGGCTTACCGCGCTCTGGGCGAGGATCTCCAGCCAGGTGAAACGGGCATAGCGCTGGCTACTGCCCACCCTGCCAAGCTGAAGACGCTCATGGAGGGTATCATCAACGAACCTGTACCATTACCAGCCCAGCTGGCCCGATTCATGGGCGGCAAGATGCATGTTGTGAAAATGACAAACGGCTTTACCGCATTCAAGCGCTTCCTGCTGGACAACGCCTGAAAACGGTAAGCCGGTATGACAATGACTCAAGTTTCTGAAGCTGTGATAATACTTCTGAAACTGGTGATAATGATACATTTTTTCTAAGTTTTTATTAATAATACAAACTTTTTTGTAAATTTGCGCTGTCATCATCGGTGAACAGCCGTATCGCCATGTTGGCCGGTGAAATCGATAATGCAAAGTTTCCCTGTGTGGGACAATCTAATTGATTGTTATTGAGTTGTTTAATCCTATAAAAGTTGTGCCCGACACGAAATTCAGGGTAGAAGTAGATGAAAAGAGTAACCTTTATGAGTTTGTGCATGCTGCTTTTTGCAGCAATGTTCGTTAGCTGTTCCGACCCCACATTAAGTGACATCGTTGGCGAGTTCCAGTCAAATCTGCCCCAGGATTTAGGCGGGGGCTTGAAGATTGACAAGGTGTCGTTGAATGAAGAATGCATTGAATTTGAGTTCGTTTCTGATGAAAGTCAATTCCGGTTTGATGATGAATTGGCACAGGTATTCATGCCAGCAGTTGCCGAAGCCCTCAAGGAGGGATTCTTGAATGAGGAAAAAATGAAGGAGGTATATAGAGCCTGCGCCAAGGAAAATCGCGGATTTCGTTTGATTATGAAAGGGGCTCAATCCGGTGAGAGTTTCACTTGTATGGATTTTTCCGCCGAGGAGTTAAAGGCTAAATATCCACCTACTGAGTAAAAGATGTAACACAGTGATGATGGCACGGGAATAGCCGTCACCGCATAACGGTTTTGTGGAGTTTCTGTTTGAGACGGGAACTCCACAATTTCATTTATAGGAGAAAGAACAGCGACACGCCGATGACAGAGATGACGGCGCCCAAGATGCTCTTGGCGGTAATGGGCTGCTTGAACAGCCACCACGCGGGCAGGATAATGATGATGGGCGTCAAGGCCATCAGGGTGCTGGCGATGCCGGCAGCGGTGTATTGCACGGCTAGCAGCGATGCACCAACGCCGACAAAGGGGCCGAAAACGGTGGTAGCCACGGCTGCAGCCATGCCCTTGCGGTCACGCAACCCGCGGCCCAACGGGGTGAATCCTTCACGCACGGCCATCAGTAGCGTAAAGCCGATGACACCTGCGATGCAGCGGAAAAAATTGGCATGGAACGGCAGCAGCCATCCTGCCAGTGGGGCCGTCAGCGATGCCTCATAGTGGTCCATACCGATTTTGCTCAGCACCAGGCCCACTCCCTGGCACACGGCGGCTCCGATGGCGAACAGCACACCTGCCAGCGGCAGCTTCAATGATAACTTGTGATGGTCGCCACGGCCCAATACGCTGATGGCGATGCCTGCAAGCGTGACCATCATTGCCAACATGGCCTGCGGGCGAATCTCCTGACCCAGAGTGAACCATGCTGTAATGGCTGCGGCTATAGGGGCCAGCGTCATGAACAGTTGCCCGAACTTGGACCCGATGATGATATAGCACTGGAATAAGCAGAAATCTCCAATCACATATCCTACCAGGCCCGAGAGCATCATCCACAGATAAGCCTCGGTGCTGGCTCCGGCGGGTAGGGGATTGCCGCTAACTATATAGAACAGGGCGCACGAGAAGATGAGTGTGATCACCATGCGTGTCAGGTTAAGCGTCAGGTTGCCCATGCGCTTGCTCCCGAACTCACTCAGCAGTGCTGTCGCTGTCCACGAGAACGCTACCCCTATCGAAATCAGTTCACCTAAATATTGCATGACTGCAAAGATAATACTAAAAAACTGACCACTAAAAACCGACAACTGAAAACTATTTATTAAATTTGCAGATTGTAAATAGCCGTTTGACCCCGTTGGGTGTACCCAATGGGCTGTGAAACAATATATTAAAGTAAATAACTGAACCACAATATGAGCGAAAAGACTACTGGAAAGAAGAAAAAGAAAAACAGGCGCCGTAACATTGTCCGCAAGATGTGGACAGGGTTTGGCATCTTTGTGGGATTGCTGGTGCTGTTGTTTGTGCTGATCTACAATGGCGTAATTGGCTATATGCCCCCCATCGACCAGCTCAAGAATCCTACCGACAAGTTTGCATCAACTATTTACAGCGCCGACGGTATTGAGATGGGACGCTACTATCGCAGCCGCAGCAATCGCATCTATGTGGACTTTGACGAGATGTCGCCGCACTTGACCGACGCGCTGATTGCCACCGAGGATGCCCGTTTCGATGAGCACTCGGGTATTGATGTTAAGGCTATCGGGCGAGCCCTTGTCAAGCGTGTCATGATGGGACAGAAGAGCGCTGGCGGCGGTAGTACCATTACACAGCAGCTTGCCAAGCAGTTGTATTCACCCGAGTCTCACAATATCTTTGAACGCGCGCTCAAGAAACCTGTTGAGTGGGTTATCGCAGTCAAGCTTGAGCGTTATTACACCAAGGATGAAATCATCAAGATGTACTTCAACCAGTTCGATTTCTTGAACAACGCTGTGGGCATCAAGATGGCTAGCAGGGTCTACTTTGACAAGGACCCCAAGGACCTGAATATCCAGGAAGCTGCCACACTGGTGGGCATGTGCAAGAATCCGTCCTACTACAACCCCGTGCGTTTCACCGAGCGCACCCGGCAGCGCCGCAATGTGGTGTTTGAGCAGATGGTAAAGGCTGGATATTTGAGCGAGGCCGAGTGTGAGCAGCTCAAGACGCTTCCGCTGGTGCTCAAGTTCACAAAACTTGACCATAACGACGGACCGGCACCCTACTTCCGTGAGGAACTGCGCCGAGTGATGTCGGCCAAGAAGCCTAACCGCAAGGACTATCCCTCGTGGAATCAGCAGGCTTTCATTGATGATTCGGTAGCGTGGGCCGAGAATCCCTTGTTCGGATGGTGCAACAAGAACACTAAACCCGACGGCTCACATTATGACATCTATACCGATGGTCTCAAGATTTATACGACCATCGACTCACGCATGCAGGAATATGCCGAGAAAGCTGTACAAAAGCATATGAGCAAGACGCTCCAGCCCGCATTCCTGCGTGAGCGAGGAGGAACCAAGAACCCTTACACCAACAACAGGGCGGAACTCTCCAGTGCCGGGAAGCAGTCACTCATCAATGCCGCAATCCGTCACAGTGAGCGTTACCGCGTCCTCAAGGAGCAGGGAATGAGCGATGCCGAAATCATGGAGAACTTCAAGAAGCCGGTACAGATGCACCTGTTCAACTATGAGGGTGGATTTGATGCACAAATGTCTCCGCTTGACTCCCTGTTGTACACCAAGTCTTTCCTGCGTTGCGCCATGATGTCGATGGATCCCGTGACAGGCTTTGTCAAGGCCTATGTGGGCGGTCCCAACTTCAGGTTCTTCAAGTATGACATGGTATCGACGGGTCGCCGACAGATTGGTTCGACGGTAAAACCCTTCGTCTATTCCCAGGCCATTGAGAACGGTGGACTGACACCTTGCTCGACCCGTCCTGGCGGTGCTCCCAACATCATTTGGCACAACGAGGTCTACAATCCTGCCAATGAGGGTAGCGGCGGCGCCATGTCGCTGAAGCAGGCGTTGACTTACTCCAAGAACTGGATCTCGGCCGGCTTCATGCGTGGAACCCGTGAGAACTGGATTGAACGCAACGGTTACTACACTATGACCCCCGATGAGCTGGCAAGATGGATGCACAGCTTCGGTATCACTAGCTACCTCGACCCGGTACCCGCATTGAGCCTGGGCTCTTGTGAGGTGTCGTTGCGTGAGATGGTGGCTGCCTACTCTGCATTTGCCAACGGTGGTATGCGCGTTGAGCCGGTTTATGTGTCACGCATCACCGATAATCGTGGTAATGTGCTCGCCGAGTTTACGGGCAACCAGACCGAGATCATGAGCGAGGACACCTATCTCAAGATGCTCTCGATGCTCCTCGAGGTTGTGAACAGCGGTACCGGCGCGCGCCTGCGTTATGCCTACGGCATCACCGCCGACATGGGCGGCAAGACCGGCACCACCAACTTCCATAGTGACGGTTGGTTCATGGGATTCACGCCTGAACTCGTGACAGGTGTCTGGGTAGGTGGCGAAGAGCGATACATCCACTTCAACAGTATGGCGATGGGACAGGGCGCCGAAGCGGCACTTCCCATCTTGGGATATTACATGAAGTGGATTTATGATGACAAGGCGTTGCCTTACAAGCAGAGCACCAAGTTTGAGTTCCCCAAGGGCTTCAACGCCTGTGGTGACGAGCTTGGCGGTTATGCCGGAACAGGCGGCGGAGGCTGGCACCACAGCGGTGGTGGCGGTGGCGACGCCGGTGACGGTGGTGGCGGTGGCGGTGGCCAAGACGATGCCGTAGAAGGCGTTTTTGATTAAATCATAGATAAGACGCCTGGCCGAGAGTTTGGCTTTAGAAAATGACTTTTGTCAAGTACTGTGATAGCAACTAGACAAAACAATTCAAAATAAGCAATCTGCGACAAAAAGCAAGGTGCTTTGACTAATGTCAAGGCACCTCGCTTTTTCTATCTCTTATCCTTTATCTCAAGAATATATCTCTTTCTTGGCTGCGGCAAGCGTATTCTTCATCAGCGAGCAGATGGTCATCGGGCCAACACCGCCGGGGACTGGGGTGATATACTCACACTTGGGTGCTACCTCGTCAAACTTCACATCGCCGTTCAGGCGATAGCCGGTCTTGCTCTCGGGGTCGGCAACGCGGGTCGTGCCCACATCGATGACTACGGCTCCCTCCTTGACCATGTCGGCAGTGACAAAGTTGGGACGGCCGATGGCGGCGATGATGATGTCTGCCTCACGGCACTCGTCCTTGAGGGTGGCCGAGTGGCTGTGGCAGATGGTTACCGTGGCGTCGCCGTGATTTTTCTGGAGCATGAGCTGGGCCATCGGCTTGCCCACGATATTGCTGCGGCCAAGCACTACACACTTCTTGCCCGAGGTCGGGATATTGTAGCGCTGCAGCAGGGTGATGATGCCCAGCGGCGTGGCCGAGATGAAGCTGGGCAGACCCAAGGTCATGCGGCCCGCATTCATCGGGTGAATGCCGTCAACGTCCTTGCGATAATCGATGGCATTGATGACATTCTGCTCATTAATGTGCTTGGGAAGAGGCAGCTGCACGATAAAGCCGTCAACATCAGCATCCTCGTTCAGCTTCTTGATGCAGTCCAGCAACTGTTCCTCGGTCGTGTCTTCTTCCATGCGGATAAGAGAGGACTTGAAGCCACACTTCTCGCAAGCGATGACTTTATTCTTTACATAAGCCTCGGAGCCGCCATCGTGGCCCACCAGCACTGCTGCCAGGTGGGGACGCTTCATGCCCGCGGCAATCATCTGCTCCACCTCGGCCTTGATCTCGTCCTTGATGACAGCAGCTGTCATTTTTCCGTCTATCAGTTTCATGCTTCCTTAATCTCTATTTTTGTCGTTTTTTATTGCTCTATTAATATCAAGCCACAAAATTACTCCAAAAAAATCAATTACAGACCACAATAAAGAAATTTTTCCATAAAACCGCCATCTTTATCATCTTAATATAATAATATAATACTGCAACCGGTGGCATGTTGGCGAGCGCCGGGTGAGAACGGGGACGGGAAAATGTTACACGGGGTCTACATCATAGTAAAGCCTGACCGCCTTCATGCGGGAATCAGCAGCCAGCATCTGCTCGTAGAGGTTGCGCAGGATGGCCTTCACCTTGGTCATCGAGGCTGCGGTTTCCATCTTGAGGGTTATCTGGCGGATGTAGAGGTTCTGTACCCTCGACACGAAGGGGGCCATCGGGCCAAGCACGCGAGTGCCGAACACCTGTCGCAGCAGACCGCTGTAACGCACGGCCAGTTCGCCTACGGTGGCATCCTCGCGGTGTTTAAGGTAGATGTTGATGACCTTGGTAAAAGGAGGATAGCCAAACTGTTTGCGGTCAGCAAGTTCGTGTTCGTAGAATCCCTTGTAGTCATGAGCCTGTACACACTTGATGACTTCATGGTCGGGCTGGCTCGTCTGGATGACGACCTGACCTTGCTTGTGGGCACGGCCCGCACGGCCTGACACCTGCTCAAGCATGTCAAACGCCCGCTCGTGGCTGCGGAAGTCAGGGAAATTGATCATCGTGTCGGCATTCAGGATACCCACAATGCTCACGGCATCAAAGTCCAACCCCTTGGTTACCATCTGTGTGCCCACGAGGATATTGGTGCGGTGGCTGGAGAACTCGTCGATGATGCGGTCATAGCTGTTCTTGCTGCGTGTGGTGTCCAGGTCCATGCGCGAGATTCTCTCGCCGGGGAACAGGGCGTCGATGTCGTCCTCGATGCGCTCGGTACCATAGCCAATAATCTCAAGACCAGGTAATTGGCAAGCAGGGCACAAGTCCGGCAGCGCGATGGTGTAGCCGCAGTAGTGGCACACCAGGCTGTTGCTGTGTTTGTGGTAGGTGAGCGACACATCGCAGTTTTCACACTTGGGTACGCTGCCGCATTCCTTGCATCGCACCATTGGCGAGTAGCCGCGGCGGTTCTGGAACAGGATTACCTGTTCGCCTTGTTTGAGGGCTTGGCGGCAGTTGGCTATCAATTCGTTACTGAACATGCCGTTCATCTCGCGGCGTTTGCGGGCATCGATGGTGTCGATGACCTTGACCTCGGGCATCTGGATGTCACCGTATCGCGTCAACAGTTTCACCAGCCCGTATTGTCCTGCCAGGGCGCGGTGATAAACCTCGATGGCGGGCGTTGCCGAACCCAGCAAGGTCTTCGCTCCGTGTTTCTGTGCCAGCACCAGTGCCGCGTTGCGCCCGTTGTAGCGTGGTGCGGGGTCCTGCTGCTTGTAGCTGCTGTCATGCTCCTCGTCAACGATGACCAGCCCCAGGTTGGAGTAGGGGAGGAATACCGATGAGCGCACACCGATGATCACGCACGGCTCGCTAGTGTCCAGCAAGCGTTTCCAGATGTCAACGCGCTCATTGTCGCTGAATTTGGAATGGTATATCAACAGCTTGTCTCCAAACACGCGGCGCAGCCGTCGGGTCAGCTGTGTGGTGAGTGCAATCTCGGGCACGAGGTAGAGCACCTGTTTGCCCAACCGCAGGGCATCGGCGATGAGATGCATGTACACTGAAGTCTTGCCGCTGCTGGTCACACCATGCAGCAGCGTGATGGCATGCTGGCGCATCGATTGATGAATCTCGCCGTAAGCGCGTTTTTGCTCGTCACTCAGCGTGGGGGGCTCCTCAAGGATGCTCCCCAACTCGGCGAAACGGTTGATTTCCTTTTTATAGATTTCAAACAAGCCGCGCTTGACGGCTTCATTGAGCACAGCGCCGCTCACTCCGGCACGCTTCAGCAGGTTTTCCTTGCTCACTTCATTGAGGTCACCGTTCTGCAGCCAGTGTGACATGTCCAGATAGGCCAGAAGCAGGGATTCCTGCTTAGGTGCCCGTTTGAGCTGGTCAAAAAAATGATGCAGTTTTTTCTCGTCGTCACGGGCTATGGCAAGACGCACACATGCCTCAGTCTTAGGACGATAGTTGTCCACGACACGCTCGCTCACATGCAGTGCGTCGATATCCAACAAGTGGCTGACATTTCGTTCTACGGTTTTGAATCCTGTTGCCTTGGCAATTTCGGCAATCTGAACGCGTCCACGCTGGGCTGTAAAGTCTAAAATGACGCGCTCGTGGTCGGTTAACTGTCCTGGTGAGCTTTCCTCAAAGTCGGGATTTACACTGATGGTTGTCTCGCTCTCGACCTTCAGACCCGAGGGAACTGCTGCCTTATAGACCTCGCCCATCGAGCACAGGTAGTAGTCGGCAATCCATTGCCAGAATTCCAGTTGGGGATGACGCAGGATGGGCCTGTCGTCAAGGGTGCCTAAAATATCCTTTACCTCATACCCTTGTGGCTCCCTGTCATGCAGCATGACGACGATGGCTGTATAGATTTTTTTGCGGCCAAAAGGTACCAAAACTCGCATGCCGATGGAGAGTGTCATCCCCTCAGGAACACGGTAGGTGTAGGTGCCTGGCAGCGCCAACGGAAGCAAGGTTTGGGCAAATTTGGACATATTTAGATAATCACTTTAAATGTCAGTATTAAAAATATTGAAAATCAATAATTTCTTATTATAGTGTAATGAGAAATTGCGATAAAACAAATATTTAAAGTATTGGTTTAATATCTATTAGATATATTGATGATATATGTCATTTTCCTTGATTGCTGTTGCCGACCAGCTCACTTCGGGAGGAAGCTGCTGGTCGATACCCCCTGACAGCAACTCGACGGCGCGCGTGGTGAAGCGCTCAACAAAGTTGTCACCCAGGTCGATGGCGTTGTCGCGGCCAACAGCTTCGGCAGTCCCGATGACATTGGTTGCGACTACATGGGCGCCGCACGACAGGGCCTCGATGACGACAAGCGGCAGGCCCTCCAGGCTGCTGGGCAATACGAGCAGGTCAACGCAGTTGAGCAGGTCCGGAATCTCCTCGGGAGGCACCTTGCCGGTGAAATGGCAGCTGATGCCTTTCTCGCTCATCAGGCGGCGCGTCTCGTCAAGCTGAATGCCATCGCCTATTGCCCAGAAATCCAGCTTTTTGCCATATCGTTCTTCAATCTTTTGATAAATGTCGGGCAGCAGGGTCACATTCTTGACGGGCTCGAAGCGGCCGACAAAGGCAACGACCTTTTGTTCTGGGGAGATTCCGTAATGATTGCGCAGCTGCAGGCGGCGTGCGTCGCTGTAGCGATGGAATTGTGGGCCAGCGCCGTTGAGAAGGACTTCGGCAGGGAAGCCTGTCGTGAGTTCGGCGTGCGCCTTGTCGAGTAGGCCTTGGCTCACAAAAAAGTTGCAGGTAGCACCATGCAAAAGCTTGATGGTCATATCCTTAATCATCGGGTCACGGGGAGGGTCGGTGTAGATGCTGGCGCCGTGCCAGGTGATGAAACAGGGAATGTGCAGATTCTCGCCTGCAAACACGGCTGTGTGGCCGACAATGCGGTCATGGGCGCTCACAAGGTCATACCCGCGCATATCCCAGCCGAGGCTGTGCAGCCTGTTGATCAGCTGCCGTGGCGGCTTGTGGAAAAGGCGGTGCTGGATAGCGTCGCACCAGCGGCGGCGGAACCAGACGACATGCACTTTAACCCCGTCGGCAGTGATCTCATTGGGGCGTGAATCGATTTTCTTGCTGTGGCGCAATCGCCGCATCAGCCAGCCGTCATAGACCTGGAACATGTAAACATCAATCTGGTAGTCGGCTACTTGCTGCAGGTGTTTCACGCGGCTGATGACTGCATTGAATACACCCAGTCGGCGGTTGATGTCGCCCTCGAATAGAACTGCAATCTGTTTCATAGCGTCTTCTCGTCTTTTTTAATCAAGCAAAAATACATATTTTTCCCGACACCGACAAGACAAGGAACGAAATATCACTGTCGCCATGCACAAAAAAATCAGAGGCCAAGCATCGCTTGACCTCCTCATTTAGTAGCGGGAGCCAGACTCGAACTGACGACCTTTGGGTTATGAGCCCAACGAGCTGCCACTGCTCCATCCCGCAATTTGCGAGTGCAAAGGTAGTGCTTTTTCTTTACCTGTCAAGTGCTTTTCCCCCAAAAATGTGCTTTTTAACATATTTTTACTGAAAATGGTAGGATTTTGGCCGGTAAAAACCCGTTGCGGGGGGCGTTTGGGTGGCCTTTCCCGCAACGGGTGCAGTCGTTGAGATGGAAAATAGGGATGCTTTACAGGCCTATTTTCTTAAAGAAATCGTTGCCCTTGTTGTCCACGAGGATGAAGGCGGGGAAGTCCACGACGCGGATTTTCCACACGGCCTCCATTCCCAGTTCAGGATACTCGACACACTCGATGCTCTTGATGCTCTCCTGCGACAGGATGGCAGCGGGACCGCCGATGCTGCCCAGGTAGAATCCGCCGTGCTTCTTGCAGGCGTCGGTCACCTCCTGGCTGCGGTTGCCCTTGGCAATCATCACCATGCTGCCGCCCAGGCTCTGGAACAGGTCAACATAGGGGTCCATGCGGTTGGCTGTCGTCGGGCCCATCGAGCCGCACGGCATGCCCGCCGGGGTCTTGGCGGGACCGGCATAGAGCACGGGGTGGTCCTTGATGTACTGGGGAATGCCGTCGCCGCGGTCGTAGCGCTCTTTCCACTTGGCGTGGGCGATGTCACGGCCCACGATGATGGTGCCGCTCAACGATACGCGGGTTGATACGGGATACTTGTCAAGGATGGCGAGCGTCTCGCTCATGGGACGGTCCAGGTCGATTTTGATGCCGTCGCCCTCGCCAGCCTGGCGCAATTCCTCGGGAATGAGTTCGGTGGGCTTGTCGTCGAGTTTCTCGATCCACACGCCGTCCTTGTTGATCTTGGCTTTGATGTTGCGGTCGGCACTGCAGCTAACGCCCAGGCCGATGGGGCACGATGCACCGTGGCGGGGCAGACGCACGATGCGCACATCGTGGGCCATGTATTTGCCGCCGAACTGGGCGCCCAAACCGATCTTGTAGGCCTCCTCGAGCACCTGTTTCTCCAGTTCCACATCGCGGAAGGCGCGGCCGGTCTCGTCGCCCGTAGTGGGCAGATTGTCATAGAAGTGGGTTGATGCCAACTTGACGGTCAGCAGGTTCTTCTCGGCACTGGTGCCGCCAATGACAAACGCGATGTGGTAGGGCGGGCAGGCTGCCGTGCCCAGGGTGCGCATCTTCTCTACCAGGAAGGGTACCAGCGTGCCGGGATTGAGCACGGCCTTGGTCATCTGGTACAGATAGGTCTTGTTGGCGCTGCCGCCACCCTTGGTGACGCACAAGAAGTGGTACTCCATGCCCTCGGCACACTCCAGGTCAATCTGGGCGGGCAGGTTGCAACGGGTGTTTACCTCCTCATACATGCTCAGCGGGGCATTCTGGGAGTAGCGCAGGTTCTCCTGGGTGTAGGTGTTGTAGACACCGCGGGCGAGGGCCTCCTCGTCACAAAAACCGGTCCACACCTGCTGGCCTTTTTCGCCGTGGATGATGGCGGTGCCGGTGTCCTGGCACAAGGGCAGCTGGCCCTTGGCGGCAACCTCGGCGTTGCGCAGGAAGGTCAGTGCCACATACTTGTCGTTATCGCTGGCCTCGGGGTCGCGAAGGATTTTGGCCACCTGCTCGTTGTGGGAGCGGCGCAGCAGGAAGTTCACATCGCGGAATGCCTGTTGTGCAAGCATCGTCAGCGCCTCGGGTTGGATTTTGAGGATAGGTTTGCCCTCAAACTCGCCCACCGACACATAGTCGCTGGTCAGCTTGTAGTATTCAGTGTTGTCTTCGCCCAGCTGGAACATGGGCGCATAACGGAATTCAGGGTTGTTTGCCATAATCTAGTCTTGAGTTATTGTTGATGATAATTGGTTTTTGTGCTGCAAATTTATAGGTAATTCTCCAAAGCTCCAAATCGTGACGGCCACGACGGCGCTTTTGTCACGGGTTTCATGTGCCGGCGGTGTCGTCAAATCCCAGGCGCTTGAAGTCATCGGGTAGGGGAGCCGTGATGTCGATTTCTTTACCGCTGACGGGATGGGTGAAACGGATGCGGTGGGCCTGCAGCGAGATGCCCCCGTCGGGGTTGCTGCGCGGCGCGCCGTATTTCAGGTCGCCCTTGATGGGGCAGCCGATGGCCGACAGCTGGGCCCTGATCTGGTGCTTGCGTCCTGTGATCAGGTCCACCTCGAGTAGCCAGTAACGCTGGCTGGCCTGGATGATGCGGTACTTCAGCACGGCTTTCTGGTGACCCTCTCGAGGCACGATGCTCACGCGGGTTTTGTTGTTCTGTTCCACGCTTTTGAGGTAGTGGGTGAGGGTGCCTTCGGCTTCGGGTGGCTCATTGCCGACCACTGCCCAGTAGGTTTTGTGGACTTCACCCTTGCGGAAGAGCTCGTTCATGCGCGATAGCCCCTTGCTGGTCTTGGCCATTACCACCAGGCCGCATGTGGGACGGTCGATGCGGTGGGTCACGCCCAGGAACACATTGCCGGGCTTGTCATGTTTCTCCTTGATCCACGCCTTCACCGTGTCGATAAGCGTGACATCGCCGGTGCGGTCGCCCTGCACCAGCTCACCAGCCGCCTTGTTGACGATGATGATGTGGTTGTCTTCATATACCACTTCCATGAGTTGTCCTGTCGATGTTGTCTTGCAGCCTGCCATTGGCTGCGGTGCAAAGTTACTCACTTTCTTCCAAAATGGATGTCCTCCGCGTCAAAAAAAACGCCCTTGCCTTGTCTGCCGGTTGCCGCGGCCGGGTCTGGCGTAATGGTGCCGTTGCCCCTATGGCTTTAGGATAAATTAAGCCGTTTTAGGGCTTGGACTGAGTAATTTATTGTAATTCAGTGAATTATATTGTTAAGATAGTTAACTTTCTGATTATTAGGTGATTGTTCTAAATTGTATGGCATTTTGATAAAAAAAACAAAAAAGTTTTACACACTTTTACATTATATTAAAAAAAAACAATTAACTTTGCAAGCCTATCTATTTCAGATGTGGTGTTAAGAAACTAAGAAACTGTAATTAGTCTGTCCCGTTAAAAGGGTTAAACCTAAACCAATTAAGTCAAGCCTAATATAAAGACCCTGTGGCGGACTGTGAAGCATATATAGTTTTGAAGCCATTTGATGTGATTTAAGGTAGGTGTAATTTGTGTAAACTTGTAAAACATTTATAATTAATCAATTAAACTAAAATTTATGAGTCTTAAACATTTACTCTTGTTCTTAGTCATGGCACTTGCTACGCTTGGTGTTTCGGCCCAAGTGACGGGTACTGTGTTGGACGAGAACAACGAACCTGTCATCGGCGCCTCGGTCGTTCAGCAGAACAATCCTAAGAACGGCGTGGCAACCGATTTTGACGGTCATTTTACTTTGAATGTGCCAGCAGGCACCAAGATTAAAGTTACCTATGTGGGTTACGAGGATGCTGTCGTTGCTGCCAAGAACGGCATGACGATCACTCTGCAGCCTAAGGGTAATGTGATTGGTGAAGTCGTTGTCACTGGTTACCAGAAGGTGGACAAGCGACTCTTCACCGGTGCAACCCAGAGCGTCGATGCCGAGAAGACAAAACTCTCGGGTGTCGCCGATGTCAGCCGTGGTCTTGAAGGCCGCGTCTCGGGTGTGCAGGTGCAGAATGTGTCTGGTACTTTTGGTACGGCACCTAAGATCCGCGTGCGCGGTGCTACCTCAATCTACGGTAGCTCCAAGCCCCTGTGGGTTGTGGATGGTGTGATTCTGGAGGACAATGTGGACATCAGCGCCGACGACCTCTCGTCGGGTGACGCTACCACACTGATCGCCTCGGCTGTCGCTGGTCTTAACGCCGACGATATCGAGAGCTTCCAGATCCTGAAGGATGGTTCAGCTACCTCTATTTATGGTGCCAAGGCTAACGCTGGTGTGATTGTGATCACCACCAAGACTGGCCGCAAGGGCTCGACTTCGATCAACTACACCGGCGAGTTTACCTACCGCCTCAAGCCCAACTACCGCGACTTCAACATCTGCAACTCTCAGGAGCAGATGAGTATCTTGCGCGAGATGGAGCAGAAGGGTTGGCTGGAGTATGCTAGCTTGGTGAACAGCACCACCTCTGGTATCTATGGCCAGATGTACACCTTGATGGACACCTATGATCCGACTACCGGAACCTATGGCTTGCCCAACACCCAGAACGCTCGCAACCAGTACTTGCGTGAGGCTGAGCTTCGCAACACCGACTGGTTTGACCTCCTGTTCAATAACAACATCATGCAGAACCACGCTGTCAGCGTGTCGGGCGGTACCGATAAGGGCTCGTTCTACACCTCGGCTTCGGTAATGGCCGACCCGGGATGGTACAAGAGCAGCCGCGTTGAGCGTTACACCTTCAATGCCAACGCAATCTACAACCTGACCGACAAGATCAAAATCAAGATTTTGAACAGCAACAGCTTCCGTGACCAGAAGGCTCCGGGTACCTTGAGCCAGAATGTGGATGTTGTTTATGGTGAGGTGAAGCGTGACTTCGATATCAACCCCTATAGCTTTGCGTTGAACACAGCGCGCACCCTTGATCCCCAAAGGCGCTATGTCCGCAACTACACCAGCTTCAACATCTTTGATGAGTTGCAGTCCAACTACATCGATGTTGAGGTGACCGACCTCAAGTTCCAGGGCGAACTTAACATCAAGCCCATCATCAAGCAGGACCAGAGCCTCGAGTTCAACCTGTTGGGTTCGATGCGTGCCGTGAACTCTGAGCAGAACCACTATGTGCTCGAGAACAGTAACCAGGCCAATGCATACCGTGCCGGTATCATTCCCGAGAACGCTTCGATTCGTGCATCCAACTCCTACCTCTATACCGATATCGATGTGCCCAACGCACTTCCCGAGTCGGTTATGAAGGAGGGTGGTATGTTGTTCTTCTCCAAGAACAGCCTGAAGACTTTCGACTTCCGTCTGACGGGTCAGTACCAGAAAGACTTCAACAGTGGCCAACACTTGATCAACCTGTACGCAGGTATGGAGGCCAGCCGCGTTGACCGCTTCTATGAGTCCTTCGAGGCATGGGGTGTCGTTTATGACAACGGTAATATCCCCGCCCTGAACTACAAGCTCTTCAAGCAGATGCAGGAAGAGAACGGTGCTTACTACAGCGTGGGCAAGACCCATCGCCGCAACATGGCTTACTTTGCCAACGCCAACTACGCGCTCCTGGGCCGCTATGTAATTAACGGTACCGTGCGCTACGAGGGTTCTAACCTGATGGGTAAGACCGAGCAGAGCCGCTGGCTCCCCACCTGGAACATTTCGGCTGCATGGAACCTCTATGACGAGCCGTTCTTCCAGAACATGCCCATTTACCAGAAGGGTGCCCTTTCCTATGCTAAGCTGCGCTTGAGCTACTCACTGACTGGTGAGAGCGGCCCCTCGGGCTATGCCAATGCCGAGGCCCTCTATTATCCCACTCGTCCCTGGCGCCAGGAGACCGATGCCTATGAGACTGGTCTTTACATCGCCGGTTTGGGTAACAGCGAGCTCACCTATGAGAAGAAGCACGAGTTTGACCTTGGTGTTGACCTCGGTTTCCTCTACAACCGCATCAACCTCGTGTTCGACTGGTACTTCCGTAACAACTTTGACCTGATTGGTCTGATCCGCACCCAGGGTGTCGGTGGTATCACCACCAAGTACGGTAATGTGGCCGAGATGAAGTCGCATGGTGTCGAGTTCACTATCTCGTCGCACAATATCGAGCCCTCGCGTCCCGGCGGTTTCGCATGGAGCACCGACTTGACCTTCTCCTATGCCGTAACCGAGATTTCCAAGCTCCAGTCGCGTTCACGCGTTATCGACCTGGTAACCGGTAGCGGTTTCCCCTTGCAGGGTTATCCCCACCGTGCTATCTTCTCGATCCCCTTCGCTGGTCTTGACAGCCACGGTCTGCCTCTGGTCTATGATGAGACCGGTGAGATTTCCAATGTGGGTGTTAACTTCCAGGAGTATGAGAACCTGGGCTTCCTCAAGTATGAGGGTCCCGTTGATCCTCCCTACACCGGAGGTTTCGGTAACATGTTTGACTTCAAGGGATTCCACCTGAATGTCTTCATGACCTATTCGTTTGGCAACAAGCTCCGTCTCGATCCCGTCTTCTCGGCAGGCTACAGCGACCTGACCTCCTTTACCAAGGACTTCAAGAACCGCTGGGCTCTCCCCGGTGACGAGGCCTATACCGACATTCCCGCTATTGCCTCGCGTCGTCAGGTTTATTCCAACAACTACCTGAGCATGGCTTACAATGCCTACAACTACAGCACCGCACGCATCGCCAATGGTGACTTCATCCGCCTCAAGGAGGTTTCGCTCACCTACGATGTGCCCAAGTCGCTGATTTCGCACCTGCGCCTGAACACCGCTTCGATCAAGTTTGCCGCTACCAACATCTGCCTGCTTTATGCCGACAAGAAGTTGAACGGCCAGGATCCCGAGTTCTTCAACAGTGGTGGTGTAGCTTCGCCCAACCCCAAGCAGTTCACCCTCACCCTGCGTCTGGGTATGTAATCGATAGTTGTTACACATTATATATAATATAAAGATTATGAAATTAAGATATAAAATATTATTTATCGCTGTGGCGCTGATCGGTCTTAGCTCTTGCAAGGACTTCCTTGACAAGGTGCCCGATACCCGCGTATATCTGGTGAACCTGGATCAGTTGGAGCAGCTTCTCGTGACGGGTTACACAGATGCCAACTATGCCCTCGTGGGCGAGTTGTCGAGCGACAATGTCATCGATAACAATTCACCCAGCGATGACGGTGTGCGTTACCACTTGAGCTACTACAGCCAAGCCGACGAGCAGGTCTACGCTTGGCAGGATGTCGACCTCGACATCTCCAGCAGTGACACACCCTCGGGTGTGTGGGGCGGATGCTATGGCGCTATCGCCGTGGCCAATGCCGTTCTTGAGAAGGTTGACGAGTTTGAGGCTGCTGGTATGATCGAGGATGAGCCCATCACCCCCGCCGACCAGGCCCGCTTGGACGCCATCAAGGGTGAGGCCTACATGATTCGTGCCTATCACCACTTCATCCTGGCCCAGATCTTCTGCATGCCTTACCGTGGTGCCAGCCTCAGCGCTTCGCTGCCCGGTATCCCCTATGCCACTGCTCCCGAGAAGGAGCTCGACCCGAAGTATGACCGTGGTACCCTCCAGGAGACCTACGACAAGATCGAGGCCGACCTGCAGTTGGGTCTGAAGTATATCACCGACGAGTACTACGAGGTGCCCAAGAACCACTTCAATGTGGCTTCTTCCAACTCGTTTGCCGCTCGTTTCTATCTCACCAAGCGTGAATATGACAAGGTCGTAGAGTATGCTACTGCCGCATTCAAGGGCAATGACCCCAAGACCATGCTTAACGATGGCTGGTGGCAGGACGACTTCTACTACATCAGCGATATCGGCCGTTACTTCACCAGTATCGATCGTCCCAGCAACATGCAGCTGTTCACTAACTACAGCACATGGTGGCGCCGCTTCCTGGGTTACCGCTTCACTTGCAACCGTGATGCTAAGCGCGGTACCATCCAGGGCCCCGGTCCGTCCTGGGCGCGTTGCCAGTACCAGAACACCAAGACCAAGGAGAAATTCGCGATGATGCCTTGCTTCAATGGCGTCTGCGGTAGTGCAGGTGGTCAGGAGTACGGTGCCTACTTTGCCGGCACCTGCTTCGAGCAGTTCGAGTACACCGACAAGATTTCGGGCATCGGCTACTGCCACGAGATCCGTCCCGAGTTCACCACCGAGGAGACCCTGCTCATGCGTGCCGAGGCTAACCTGTTCCTGGGCAACATCGATGCAGCGTTCGACGACCTCTACATTTGGAACCAGGAGCACCTCTCCGAGGACGAGTCGCGCAACTACAACCATGTTGAGCTGACCAAGGACCAGATTCTGTCCTTCTATAGCTACTATGACGATCCCAACCGCAAGGATCCGGGCTACAACATCGTCATGAAGTTCCACATCGACGAGGTTTGCCCCAGCGATAAGTACCACATGACCAATGAGATCGAGCCTTACATGCAGTGCGTTCAGCACTTCCGCCGCATCCAGTTGGTACACATGGGTAACCGCTGGTTCGACATCAAGCGTTTCGGCTTCAGCATCAAGCACAAGATGGGCATCAGCGATGTCTACACCCTTGAGGTGCTCGACCCGCGTTACGCCATCCAGATTCCCAACGAGGTTATCGGTGCCGGTCTCGAGCCCAACCCGCGTGAGACTAACAGGGCCGAGGGCGGCTATGTTGTCAACAGCAGTGACTATGTTCGTGTTTCTGATTAAATCTCATCACATTATTAGACTATGAAAAAGATTCAATATTTTATCTCTGCATTATTGCTCGTGGCAGTAGCGGCCATGTCGCTCTCCTCGTGCAGTGAGGACAAGTTGGGACCCACCATCTTCCCTGATGTTGATGAGACGCTCGACCCATCGTCCTACACTTATCAGCTTGATAAGTTCCTTGAGGACAACTATCTCAAGAAATACAACTTGACATTCCTCTATAAGATGCCGGATGTCAGCACCAACATGAACTACAACCTGGTACCTGCTACCTACGAGAACTCCATCGACTTGGCAGTCCTCTGCAAGTACTTGTGGTTCGATGTGTATGACAAGGTTGGTGGTGAGGACTTCCTCAAGTCCTACGGACCCCGCATCATCCTCCTGATCGGTTCTCCCGCCTACAACCCCACTTCGGGTACCGAGATTGTCGGTCTTGCCGAGGGTGGTATCAAGGTGTCGTTGTTCAAGGTTAATGCTATGCGCATCAATGACTTCAACATGATGAACGAGTATTACTTCAAGACCATGCACCATGAGTTTGCCCACATTCTGCATCAGACCAAGACCTATCCCAACGAGTTCAACACCATCTCGATCGGTCACTACGACAGCAACAACTGGCAGGACCGCAGCGAGGGTCAGGTGGCTTCTCTGGGATTCGTGACCACCTATGCTTCGAGTGAGTTCCGTGAGGACTTCGCCGAGACCATCGCCAACTACATCGTTAAGACCGATGAGCAGTGGAACTACATCCTTGACCTGGCAAGCCGTGGTTGGGCTTCGGGTGACGAGGACGATGTGACCAGCCAATTCTTCTGTTACTACTATTATCCCAACAACGATGTGACCCAGGACCTCGTTTATGTGAGCGAGTGGAATGTGTTCACCGAGGTTGACGAGGATGGTACCGTGCACAAGTACTGGCGTAACAACAAGGACAGTGAAGGCAACCGCATCGTTGTCTATGATGTCGAGGATAAGGACGGCATCGACGGTGTTGAGGCTATCCTCCAGAAGGTGCAGATTGCACGCACCTGGCTCAAGGAGTCTTGGGGCATCGATCTGGACCAGCTCCGCGAGGAGGTTCAGTACCGCCAGTCTCACTATGACATCAACGAGTTGCGCAAGCAGGTCACCGATATTCATTAAATGTGTTTCACCTTTAATAACGATGAAAATAAAATGAAGAAGTTTTTAAATATTTCTCTCTTGTCCCTCGTCGTTCTTTCCTCGCTCACGCTGGGTTCCTGCAAAAACGAGATCGATGAAATCTTTGACGAGGACGCCGTTGCACGCTTGGACAAGGCCAAAGCTGAATTTACCGAAATTCTCACCAGCAACGGTGGCAAGTGGCAGATGGAGTATTATGCCAATGCCAACGAGCCTGGCTATGTCTATCTGATGACTTTCCGCACCGACGGTTCGGTGACCATCTCGGGTAAGAACGAGTGGATCGGTTATGTTGAGGGCGAGTCCCTGAAGGTCCCCACCTTCGGCAGCCAGACCTCACTTTGGGAAGTGATCACCGATAACGGTCCCGTGCTCTCTTTCAACAGCTTCAACAAGTACTTCCATTTGTTTGCTGATCCCGAGGATATCCCCAGCTTGGACGAGGAAGCAACCGACGAGACCGGTTACGGTCACGAGGGCGACTACGAGTTCGACCTGATGAGGTACTCTAACGATACGCTCTATATCTCGGGCAAGAAGTACGGCATTGATATGATTATGACCCGTGTTGACGCCAATGTCGACGACCATGTCTACATGGACGAGGTGGTTGCTATGGCCGACTCTTTCTTCAACGCCAAGATTCCTCAGGTCTACATCAACCTGCCGAACGACACCCGCTGGGTTGTCAAGAACGGTGCTTCCAGCATCCTGAAGATGTTCCGTGAGGGAGCCGATGAAATCTCGACTGCCGAGACCCACAATGTCATCATCACCCACGACGGCCTCTCGTTCATGAATCCCATCACCCTCGATGGCTATACGATCCAGAACTTCATCCGTCAGGCCGATGGCTCACTTCTCTGCCGTGATGACAATACGACCACCATCACTGCCGACATTCTGAGTAATGTGTTCATGACCCAGACCTTCAATTGGAAGGCTGATACGGTCCAGTCTGGTGGAGAGTTCGCCAACTTCATTCGTTCCCTGAAAACTGAGTTGAATGACTATGGCAAGCGCAAGCTCTCGTCGGTCCAGATGTACTATGACAATTCGCTCTCACGCTATGCCATCTCTTTCGGCTGCTTGTACCAGAAGAGGACATTCTATGCCAACTATTACTTCACCGCCGAAGCTGTCGGTGACAACCAGATCAAGTTCCACTACACTGGTGAGCTCAGCGATGCTGCTGTCATCTATGGCGAGAAGTGCCCGTCGATGAATAGCATTGTACAGTTGCTCAACTCCAGTACCTTCACGCTGACGACCAGTTCATTGCTGGCACCCGTTGATATGAAGATGACCGATAGCGGTAACTCTGCTACATATATAACTTGGAGGCTTTAACCAGGTCAATGATGATAAACCATCCGGGGAACATCCCCGTGGAAATTCCCCGGATGTGTTTTTTAAACAGTAGTAATTCAATAATTTTTATTCACATAATTTTTTAACAAGCATTTATGAAAAAGATTTTACTTTTAGCCGCAGCCGCACTCCTGGTGTCGTCTGCCAATGCACAGCTCAAGCGCTCTGAGGCTACTCATGCCCCTGCACGCCCTCAAATGCAGTTGATGAAGCCTGAAGTTAAGAAGGAAGTGAAGCAGATGCGCACTCCGGGCACTCCCGTTGTCAATGCCCCCAAGAAGGCTGCCAACATCGAGTGCTGGTACCGTCGTCCTGCTGGTGCCTTCCCCGCAAGCATCGTAATTGAAGATGGTGCCTATGCTGGTGTTCTGTATGCTCCCTACATCGCAGTTACGCCTTATGTAGACTATACTTTCAACGGCTTTGTTGACGGTGCAAGTCCCGATGCACACTTGTTCTGGGAGTATCAGGCTTGGGCTCCTAACGAGGACGGTACCGATACCGAGCAGATGTGGTTTACCGAGGACGGTCCTGACCTGACTGTTCAGTATGGTTATGAGACCGATACTGTACCATTTTTCTATGTAGAGGATGGTGATGCGTTCAATATGTTCACTTTGACGGGTTACGAGATGGGTGGAACATCAGAAGCCCCCCAGATTGTAAATTCCTATTTCTCTGATATCCTTTCAGTGCCCAGCACGATGGAAATCTGGGAGACCGACTTCCTCAAGTCAAGTAAGAACTTCTGCTATGGTGGCCTCAATGGTACCCAGCGCTACCCGTTCATCACTTATACCGGTGCAGAGCCTAATGGTGAAGGCTACTGGTTTGGTACCAATGGATACCACCAGGTAGCTAATCCCAGGTATTTTGTCGACGGTATCGCACAGGCATTTGAGAAGCCCTCTGCTCCTTATCTGCTCAAGCAGGTTGCTGTGATGACTTCTGCTCTCGAGGTGGAGGGTCAAGTAGACATGACCTGCCGCATCTACAAGCTCGATGAGATTCCTGCTTACAACGATACTACCTCTGTTGTATTGCCCGAGGAGCCCGGTGAACTCATCGCTATGGGTCGTGCAACTGTTACCCCCGAGACCGATGCTGCTACTGGCGGTATGGTATTCTTCACCCTCTTCGGTGAGGAGGACGGTCTGGAGTATGACATCACCCCGACTATCGACTGCGCTATCCTCGTTGTGATTGATGGCTACAACGATCCCGGCATGGAGAATCTGAAAGAATTCTCGGCAATGATCTCTACCGATGACGAGGTTGATGAGGGCTTCGGTGAGTTGGCATACCTCAAGTTCGGTTATGCCGATGAGAATGGTGATGTAGACTACTACTACTGGGAAGGTCTGAACAACTTCTTCTCGAGCGGTCAAATGAAGACCGGTCTTTCCATCTTCCTGAGCACCGAGAATCCTTATCTGACCTACAACTACACTGCCGAGGATGGTAAGTACACCTTCCCCGATGAGGGTGGCGTGATGGAGAAACAGTTCGGTAGCCACACTAGCCGCAGCATCGAGTTCTGGTCATGGGTTCCCAGCGCCGATGACGCTTGGTACATCTCCTGCAACGACGAGGAGGTTCCCGAGTGGCTCAACATCGAGCTTGAGGACCAGATGAGCGGTGGCGAGTTCAGCGGTCTGGTGAATGCTGTTGTTACCGCCGAGCCTCTGCCCGAGGGTGTACCGTATCGCGAGGCTATCGTTCGCTTCGAGATTCCTGGCAACTACCTTGATTACACTTTCATGCAGGGTACCAAGCCCGAGCCTCAGCCTTACATCAAGGGTGATGTTAACGGCGACGGTGAGGTAAGCATTGCCGATGTGAACATGCTCATCTCTATCATCCTGGGTGCTGAAGACACCAGTGAGGGCCGCTCGGATGTTAACGGTGACGGCGAGACCACTCTTGCCGATGTGAACAACCTCATCGACATCATCCTCAACATGTAATCATTCACAATAGTGATATTTTCAAACTGAGTATAATTACAGTTTCTTAACATATCATCTATTACCTGAAGAGACGGGGAGCCTGATAGAAGGTTCCCCGTCTCGTCTTTTTGTGATATTGATGGATTTTTTGTACTTTTGCACACATGAACAATGACAAGGAAGCATTAAAGCAAGTGCGAATTACCGCTATGCGCCAGACCGTCTATCGCGACCTGATGGAGCGTTACGAGAATCCCATCGAGCACACCTGTGACATCAGGGTGGGGCAGTCATTCATTTCGGTCGACGGCAAGCGTCCCGAGGGGCTGTGCGAGAGCGCATGGGAGTCGATGAGGCCGTTTGTCCAAGCCCTGGCACGCGGCGAGGGCAACTTCTACGACGGCTGGATGCAGAATCCCCAGTCGGCCATGATTTCGTGCAACGACGGCTTCCGTCCCGTCTCATTCTATTTAGAAACCATCATCTAGTTTATCTAGTGCATCTTGAACACCTAGTATAAAACCCAACCACTATGAACATCAAGTCAGCCGAATTCCAAATCAGCAACAGTGACGCCCGCAAGTGTCCCGAAACGACCATGCCCGAGTATGCCTTCATCGGGCGCAGCAATGTGGGCAAGTCGTCGCTCATCAATATGCTCACGGGTCGCAAGGCCTTGGCCAAGACCAGTGCCACTCCGGGGAAAACGATGCTTATCAACCACTTTCTCATCAACGGCGAGTGGTACATTGTCGACCTGCCCGGTTACGGATATGCCAAGCGCAGCAAGGAGGACCGTGAAAAGTTGTGGCGCATGATTCAGGGCTATGTCTTGGGTCGCCAGCAGATGACCAATCTCTTTGTCCTTGTCGACAGCCGCATCAAGCCGCAGAAGATAGACCTCGAGTTCATGGAGTGGCTCGGCGAGCATGGCGTGCCTTTTTCCATTGTCTTCACCAAGATGGACAAGCTTGGCAAGGTAGCAGGACCCGCGGCCGTCGAGGACTACAAGAAGGTGCTGCGCAAGACCTGGGAGGAGCTGCCGCCCATTTTCATGACCTCGAGCGAGGATGCCCGTGGCCGTGACGAGGTGCTCGGATATATTGACGCTATTAACCAGCAACTGAAACAACAATGAGAAAGATATTAACCCTGGTATCGGTACTTGCCACTCTGGTAGCAGTGGCACAAAGCCATTGTGAGGTGATGTTGAGCGATAATTGGCAATTCTCGCGCGACAAGATCAATTGGCAGGATGTCACCGTTCCCCACGATTGGGCTATCGACGGGCCGTTTGACAAGAAGTGGGACCTGCAGGTCGTTGCCATCAAGGAGAATGGAGAGGATGTCGCCACCGAGAAGTCGGGACGCTCCGGTGCCCTGCCTTGGATTGGTGAGGGCTACTACAGGACGACATTCTCCGTTCCCGAGGGGTATAAACATGTCCAACTGGTTTTCGACGGTGCCATGGCCGACCCGCATGTCTATGTCAACGGCCATGAGGCTGGACATTGGGCCTACGGCTACAACGCCTTCATCGTTGATGTGACCCCCTATCTCAATGGCAAAGGCCTGAAAAACAACTTGGCGGTGACTCTGGAGAACAAGGAAGAGAGCAACCGCTGGTATCCCGGCGGCGGCATCTACCGCCCCGTCAAGTTGGTCATGACCCGTGAGCAGGATGCCCTCGACACATGGGGACTCTTTGTCCAAACGCTGGGTATTGAAGGCGAGAAGGCGACTCTGCAGGTTGAGCATCAACTGGATGAAGGTGCGGTGATCGATAATGCCTTTGAACTGGAAGTTTCCCTCTCGGATGCTGCCGGAAGGGTGGTGGCAAGCGCAAAATCCAGCCCCGACGGAATGGGGCATTTCGCGATGCCTCTCGAGGTGTATCTGCCCTCATTATGGTCGCCCGAGAATCCTTACCTGTACACTGTCACGGCAACACTGCGCCACAAGGGACTGGAAATCGACCGACAGTCGCAAAAAGTGGGCATCCGCACCGTTTCCTTCAGCAAGGAGGGCGGTTTCCAACTCAACGGCGTGCGCCGCAAGATCAAGGGCGTGTGCCTGCACCACGATCTGGGCCCGCTGGGTGCTGCCGTCAATAATACGGCGCTCATCCGCCAGATCGAGATGATGAAGGCCATGGGCGCCGATGCCATCCGCACAAGCCACAACATGCCCTCGACGATGCAGATGGAAATCTGTGACAGCCTGGGTATGATGGTCATGGCCGAGAGTTTCGACGGGTGGAAGGAGCCCAAGGTGCGCAACGGCTACGGCAGTTATTGGGACGAATGGTGGCAGAAGGACATCCGCAACCTGGTGCTCAACCACCGCAACCATCCCAGCATCATCATGTGGAGCGTGGGCAACGAGATTCCCGAACAGTGGAAACCCGAGGGCGTGAAGCGCTACAAGGACCTGATTGCCCTGTGCCACAAGTATGACCCCAGCCGCATGGTGACTTGCGGCATGGACCAGCCCGACGGCACCATCTGGTGTGGCTTTGCCCAAGTGGCCGATGTGCCGGGCTATAACTACCGCGTCCACAAGTATGAGGAGATGATAGAGCGTCTGCCGCAGGGCTTCATCCTGGGCAGCGAGACGGCATCTACCGTGAGCACCCGCGGTCACTACTGTTTCCCCGACACCGTGGCCACCAACAAGGCTTGGCCCGACGGCCAGTGCTCGGGCTATGATGTGGAATATTGCTGGTGGAGCAACCTGCCCGACGATGACTGGAAGATGCAGGACGACTTCGACTGGACGGTCGGTGAGTTTGTCTGGACAGGTTATGACTATCTGGGCGAACCGACACCATACGATGAATACTGGCCCTCGCGCAGCAGTTACTTCGGCATCTGCGACCTCGCAGGTCTGCCCAAGGACCGCTACTATCTGTACCGCAGCCACTGGAACAAGACGGAGCACACCATCCACCTGCTGCCGCACTGGACCTGGCCCGACCGCAAGGGCAAGGTGACACCGGTATATTGCTACACCGACTATCCCAGCGCCGAACTCTTTGTCAACGGCAAGAGCCAGGGCCGCATCACCAAGAATGACACCACGCGTCTGGACCGCTACCGCCTGCGTTGGCGCGATGTCGTCTATCAGCCGGGTGAGTTGAAAGTGGTCGTTTATGACGAGCAGGGCAACAAGGCAGGGCAGCAGATTGTCCGCACCGCCGGCAAGCCCAAAAGCCTCTTGTTGGAGCCCGAGCGCAAGACCATCAAGGCCGACGGCAACGACCTGGTCTATGTCACCGTGAGCCTTGTGGACAAGAACGGCACCCTGTGCCCTGATGCGGCCAATAGGCTTGAGTTCAGTGTCACGGGAGCGGGTACCTACAAGGCTGCCTGCAATGGCGATGCCACCTCGCTCGAGCCGTTCACCCAGCCACAGATGAGCCTATTCCACGGCCAGTTGGTGGTCGTTTGCCAGGCCGGCAAAAAGCCAGGCGTGATGACCTTGACGGTCAAGGATCCCGCTACAGGCATGAAATCCAGTGTCAATATCACCGTGAAATAGGCTTTAGGCTTTAGGAATGCGGATGCTAACTTCTAATTCCTAACTTCTAATTCCTAATTTATAATGGTTGACATATACCTTTTCAATCCCGAACATGACTTGGCGTTGGCACACGGGGCGCACAACTACACTGCGCCGCCGTTTGCACGCCAGTTCCGTTATGACCTGCGGCTGCTGCCCGCATGGATGGCATCGGCAGGGTCATTTATCGCTGTGCCCGATGATGCCCCGATTGAAGAGGACCGCCGTTGGCTGCTCGACCATCATCTTGATATTACCCCTATTCCCATCAGCGGGATTGCCGACTTGGGCCCTTGCCGCATCCATCCGTGGGGATGGGATGCGACCTTGCGTCACCAGTTGCTGGCGTGTGGCGTCTCAAGTGATTTCCTGCCCACTGAGGAGGATTTGGACTGGATTCGCCGCCTGTCACACCGCCGCGTCACTATCCAGGCGCATGAGGCACTGGACATGCCCGCCGTGCCTTGCCCTGTCGAACTTGCCTCGTTGCAGGATATCGTCGCGTTCATGAACAGGCATCCCGGCTGTTATCTCAAGATGCCGTGGTCGGGCAGCGGCAAGGGCATCTACCGCGTTATCGACCCGCATGGTGACAAGCATGTGCTGCATTGGATTGAAGGAGCGTTGCGCCGTCAAGGCTCGCTCTTGTGTGAGGTGGGTCTGAACAGGGTGCATGATTTCGCGGTGGAGTGTGAGTGCCGTGACGGCAAGACCCTGTTGACGGGCTATTCGGTCTTTGACAGCGATTTCCACAGTCAATTCTCAACGGGTAGGGTAGCACCCAGGGAAGAACTGCATCACTCCCTGCTGGCACAATACCCTGACCTTGACATGGTCGTGGATGGTGTGTTAAAAGCACTGGAGGAGATTATCGCTCCGCACTACAACGGCCCGTTGGGCGTCGACATGATGCTCTACCGGCACCCCGATGGCCACATTGCTTTAAACCCTTGTGTCGAAATCAATCTGCGCATGACGATGGGCATGGTTACTGCCGCCATGGGTGACCGTCACGGCTTGCGCGGCATGTTCTCAATTGTTTGTGACAATTCCCGTTATCGCGTTTCCCTCTCGAGGTAATAAGCATGGTACTCGTCGAGGGTGATACCCTCATCGTGCAAGCGAGTAGCGGCTTCAACACCCACATAGCGCAGATGCCATGGCTCGTAATCATAGCCGGTAATGCGTGACTTGCCCTCAGGATAACGCAGGATGAAGCCGAACCGGTGGCAGTTTTCCCGCATCCAGATTCCCTCCTCGGCTTTGCCGAAATCCCATTTCCCGGGGTGTTCCAGTGACACGATATCCAGACTCAATCCCGTTTGGTGCTCGCTGTAACCTGCTCGTGCCACCAGTTTATCGTGATAATGCTTGAATTCAGCCTTTTGGTCATCGTGGGAACGGTAGGCCGAACTGATAATCAGTTGTTTGTCAGTCTTATCTTTACACTCTTTTTGCATCTTGTAAAAGGCTTCAACGGCAGGTTTGGCAGCTTTGTTCTTGCCGTAGGACAGCTTTTTCTCAAAGTCAACCATGTCGTTGCGCTGGTAGTCCTCAGGCAGGTAATGGAACTTGTTGACCAGCATCAGCATGTCCAGGCTGGTGTCGCATGGTGATGCTGCCTCATACCACTTGCGGTCGGCACCGACATTGACCGCTGCAATGATATCCTGGGCACTGGCTGTGGTGTCACGATGATGATAGGAAAGATAGCGCACAAAATTGTCGACGATGAAATAGCGGTCTTGTGTCAAGCAGTAGGCAATGGTGTCGTGCATGTTGCTGGCTATCAGCGAGTCGGCTTGCTCGTCACTCAGCACGGCAGCCAGCGTGCGGGCCTCCTCAATGGGGTAACCCAGCCGCAGGATTCTGCACTCCTTGCTCTTGCCGTAGACAATTCCCTGGCAACTCTTGACGAGAACCAGTAGCACCAACAGCGAGGCGACAGTAACAGGCACCGTCAACCATCGGTTGTCGGTGGAAGTCCACTGTTTCCAGTGCTCTGCAATCCATTTCTCGACCGTTTTGACTGTCTGCCGCATGAGGTCGGGTTATTTTCGGTTGGCGCGCTTGGCCATCTCGAACAGTTCCAGTGGCAGATGGCAATATCCATCGGGGTTCTTGTCCAGATAGTCCTGATGATAGTCCTCGGCAGGGTAGAAGTTCTTGAGCGGCAGCAGTTCCACCGCCAGGCGCAGTTTTACCTCGGCTTGCACGCGGTTGTACACAGCCTGCAGCGTCGGTATGTCGGCCTCGTCGGTAAAGTAGATGCCCGTGCGGTACTGGGTGCCCTTGTCGTGGCCTTGTTGGTTGACGCTTGTCGGGTCGATGGCCTTGAAGTACATCTCGGTCAGGAATTCCAGCGAGATGACCTCAGAATCATAGACGATGCGCACCGTCTCGGCAAATCCCGTCTTGTCGGTACACACATCCTGATAGGTCGGGTTCTCGGTATGACCGTTGGCATAGCCCACTTGAGTCTCAACCACGCCATTCACCAGTTTTAAGTAATGTTCTGTACCCCAGAAGCATCCTCCAGCAAAATAGATTTCCTTCATAACAATCAATTCTAAATAATGGACAAAGATAGTGCAAGCCGAGTACAATGGCAAATTTATTTGCCCATTGTTGAGGCACCGCCTGTCTTCGACGCAGTCAAAGTGTGCAAGCCGAGTACAATGGCAAATTTATTTGCCCATTGTTGAGGCGCGGTTATTGTCGAGTATTGCAAGCCTGTGGCTTGTACAGCGGCCAGCTCCATTGCCTTGTGCAACCATTTTGCTTAAACTTTCTTGGCTGTTTCGAGTCTTAAATGTAACTTTGCACGAGTTATTGCGATGTCGATGAAACGAGTAGTGATTATCGGTTCCGGTAATGTGGCGACCAGTCTGGCACATGGCTTGGCCACATGTTGTGAGGTGGCTCAGATTTATAGCCGCCAGTTGTCTCATGCCCAGGCATTGGCGACGGCTGTCGGGTGCCTTGATGTCACCGACGACCTGCTCGCTCTCGTACCCGATGCCGATGCCTACATTATTGCCGTGCGCGACGACGCCATTGCCCAGGTCATCGCAGCCACGCCCGACAACGGCGCCCTGTGGGTGCACACCTCGGGCAGCAAGCCGATAGACCTGTTTGCGGGCCGCCGTGCCCGCTGTGGCGTGTTGTGGCCCATGCAGTCCTTCTCGCGCGAGATGGTCGTGCCGCTCGACGAGGTGCATTTCTTTGCCGAAGCCAATAATGATGCCGCTCTCGATGCGTTGATAGACCTGGGGCACATGTTATCCCGTCATGTGGTCGTGGCCGACAGCCGCCAGCGCTTGCAGTTGCATGTGGCATCGGTGTTCTCCTGCAATTTTGCCAATCACATGTGGACGCTGGCCCACGAGGTGCTCGACGAGGCCGGATTGCCGTTCGAGGCGATGCTGCCGCTCATCCGCACCACCGTCGACAAACTCGACCGCCTGTCGCCCGCCCAGTCCCAGACCGGGCCTGCGGTGCGCCACGACCTTAAGGTTGTTGCCAACCATCTGTCCATGCTCGATGGCGATAAACGCGAGATTTATGACCTGTTGTCGCAATCCATTATGAACCGTAACCCGCTAGATGACAATGCTTAATAATCTTGAGAAATATGATGTGGTGCTGGGCAGCAATTCGCCCAGGCGTCGGGAACTGCTCAACGACATGGGTGTCAAGTTTCGTGTCGAGGCCATCAAGGGCATCGACGAAGCCTATCCCGCCAACCTGCCTGTCGAGAAGATTCCCGTCTATCTCGCCCGCATCAAAGCCGAGGGACATCCCTTGAAGGACAGCGAACTGCTGATCACTGCCGACACCGTTGTCGTGCTCGACGAAGAGGTGCTGGGCAAACCCGTCGGTGAGGCCGATGCCCACCGCATGCTGCGCGCCCTCTCGGGGCGTGCCCATCGCGTCATCAGTGGCGTGTGTGTCACCACGGCTGAGCGTGTCGAGTCGTTTGCCGACACGAGCATCGTCCACTTTGCTGAACTAACCGATGACGAGATTGACTACTATATTAAGCATTACCGCCCGCTGGACAAGGCCGGAGCCTACGGCATCCAGGAATGGATCGGCAATATCGGCATCTCGGGCATCAGCGGCGATTTCTATAATGTGATGGGCCTGCCCACACGCAAACTCTACCAATTGCTGAAAACATTTTAAATCAAGGATAAGATGAAAAATCATTTAAGGAATATTATGTTGATGGTTGTCTGCAGTGTGTCACTGACTGTAGAGGCTCAGACCGAGCCCTTAGACACCGTCTACTTCTATAGGTCATGGGCCGAGATGCTTAATTTTGCGCCGTCAGCCTATATTGTCAACCCATTCATCGATGTCTATTCTGACTGTGAAATCTATATCGAGACTGGAGATGAAGAGACCAACAAGTTGATAGAAGACGAATACATCGCCTTCTCATGCGATAATTCTGTATGGCTCCTCAACAGTAAATATCTCAAGAAGAATTTCAGTGGCGATGTGCGGGGGCATCAGGGATTTGTCCCTGTGTACTTCAATGACAAGACGGCTTTTATCATTTCCTATGGTCCTGTGAGCGTGAAGGAAGTCCTTTTTGGCAACTCCGATGATGGAACAACCTTGAGCAATATGGATTACTTCTACATTGACTTTGTGACCAGCACGGTGCACAGGGTAACAAACGAATACCTGAGCCATTTGCTTGAGGACTACCATGACCTGCAGATGCGTTACGAGGGCATGAAGGACTACAAGAAGCGCTATATCATCGAGGATTATTTCTTCAAGTATATCGACCGTGCCACCGAAGATTTTATGCACCCTAATATTCTGGACTTGGTAGAGTGATTAATAAATGATATGCTGAACAGGTTGCACTTTATTGCTGCTCTTATGTTGGCGTTCTGCTCATTGCATTGCGCTGCCGATGAGTGTATCGAGAGAGATACGGTATACTTCTACAACTCTTGGGAGCAGATGATGCAAGCGGTGCCCGACACGATGATTATTGACCTTGCAATTGACTATTTTTCGCCGTTCGAACTGTATTTTGAGTCGAGCGACAAAAAGGCCAATAAGAGAATCAAGAAGGAATACATCGCCGCCACCCTGGGCGACAGCACATGGCTCATCAACAGTAATTATCTCAGGGAGTATTTTAAGGGTGACAGCAAGAATCTGCATGGCTATGTGCCCGTGTTCTTCAGCAAGAAAGTGGCCTATGCGGTGGCCGAGGAGTATTCCTATGCCGAGTTGGGAGACATCGCATTCAATGTGGTTTCGACTTACAATTACTACATTGATTTCAAACGACACAAGGTGATAAAGGTCAATGAAAAGACACTAGGCAATCTGTTGGCTGATTATCATGACTTGAGGATGCGGTATGAGAGCATGAGCAATAGCAATAAGTCCGCTATCATCAACGATTTTTCCCTCCAGTTTGTGGACAGGGCTGCCGATGACCCCATGCGCCCCGACATCACAGAGTTTATTGACAAAACCAGCACTATCCAGTGAAATACTTATTACGACATATCGCTGCCATGATGCTCGCGGTTGCACCGTTACTGTCACAAGCCGAAGAAGTGCAACACGACACGGTCTATTTCTATAATACATGGGATCAGATGTTGTATTTTGAACCAGTGAGCATGTTGCGCGATCCGTTTATCTATGCGCAAACTCCGTTGCAAATATTTTTTGAGATTGAAGATGAGAAATGGAACAGCGTAATCGAGCACGACTTTATGGGGGCATCAATAGGTGATAGCATCTGGTATGTTAACAGTAACTATCTAAATAAGCATTTTGATGGGGATGTCAACCTCTTAAAAGGCTATATACCGCTGTTTTTTAATGAGAAAGTGGCCTATTTCACATACGGAGGTTATCCCTATAGAGATTATTCTGAAGAAAGTTATTATAATGGAGAGTTGCATTATGAGATGTCCAGAATTGGTCAAGAACGGTCCCTTATTCAGATAAATTGGAACTACTATTATATTGATTCTGAGCACCACATGGTCCTCAAAGTGAATCACAATGTGCTGAGCAACCTGCTCAAGGACTACCATGACCTGCAGATGCGCTACAAGGGCATGAAGGACTACAAGAAAGACAAGGTCATCGAGGATTATTTCCTCCAGTTCATAGAACGCGCTTCGTTAGATGCCATGCGGCCTGATATACTGGATGTTGTTGATGATGAACAATGAAACAATAGATAAGATAAAAATGACTTATAAACGGAATCTGTTAACCCTCCTCCTCTTTACACTGGTGCTGACTGCCTGTTTGCGCAGCGGTCATAGTGCTGGCAAGGTCCTTGAGCAGCAGGACTCGGTGATTACCCATGCCAGGCTGCTCTCGATGCAGCGCGAAGCGGGATATACCCTGGTCACTGTCGCCGACCCGTGGAAGGGTGGGGAGCTGCACCGCTATGTGCTGGTGCCGCGCGACTCGGTGTTGCCCGATAACCTGCCCGAAGGGACTGTGGTGCGTACGCCGGTGCAGCGTGCCTTGGTCTATTCGTCGGTGCACACGAGCCTGTTGGGCGAACTCGGTGCCATCGACGCGGTGCGTGGTGTTGTCGATAGCCAATATTTCATTGACTCAACCATTGTCAAGGGTGTGGCTGACGGTGCTATCGCCGATTGCGGCAACTCGATGAACCCTACCGTCGAAAAGGTCATCGACATGCAACCCGATGCCATCCTGCTCTCTCCCTATCAGGATGCCAGTTACGGCCAGATTGCCAATATGGACATCCCCATCATCGAGTGTGCCGACTATCTGGAGTATGACCCGCTGGGCAGGGCCGAGTGGATGAAGTTCTATGGCGAACTCGTGGGCAGGCAGGCCGAGGCCGACAGTCTCTACAATGTCGTGACCAATGACTATAACCAGGTGCGCGAGGCCGCTGCGGGCGCCAAGTCGCGTCCCACTGTCGTGACCGAGATGGTCATCAGCGGCGTGTGGAATGTGCCTGGTGGACAGAGTTACATGGCGCGTATCATCAGTGATGCCGGTGGCGACTACCTGTGGGCCGATGATGAGAATACGGGTTCCCTGGCGCTGGATTTCAACCAGGTTCTCGCCAAAGCCCAGAACGCCGACTACTGGTTCATCAAGTGGACCAACATCAACTCGCTGAAAGACCTTCAGGGAGCCTATGACCTGAACAAGGAGATGGCGGCCTTCCAGAACAAGCGCGTCTATGTGTGCGATACCGACAAGACCCGTTTCTTTGACCGCATTCCGTTCCATCCCGATGTGCTGTTGCGTGAGTTTGCTGCCATCATGCATCCTGGATTGTTCCCCGATTACAAGCAGCAGATGTATCACCATATCGATTAAGCCGTTATGTCTCACAGCCGTTATGTCATCACATTGATAGCCTTGACGCTGCTGCTGGTGCTGTTGTCACTGGCATGTCTCGTCTTCGGTTCGGTGGATATTCCTGTGGGCAGTATAACAGACATCGTCATGGGTGAGGGCAGCGGCAACAAGGCATGGGACATCATCATCCTGCAGTCGCGCATTCCGATGATTATCACTGCCGCGCTGGCCGGAGCCGCGTTGTCGGTGTCGGGTCTGCTGCTGCAGACAACTTTCAACAACCCGTTGGCTGGACCGTCGATACTGGGTGTATCGTCAGGCGCCGGCTTGGGTGTCGCCATCGTCATTCTGGCAATGGGCGGCTCGTTGGGCGGGCTGCTGGGTGAGAGCGTGGGCAGTTACATCGCCATCCTCGTGGGTGCCATTCTGGGCGCTGCGGTGGTTTTGATTCTGCTCATCGCCTTTTCGGCCATCGTGCGCAGCAATACGATGCTGCTCATCATCGGCATCCTCGTGAGCTACCTCACCTCGAGCGTAGTGCAGTTGCTCAACTCGGTGGCTACCGAGGAAGGGGTACATAACTATGTGTCATGGGGCTTCGGCAACTTCTCTGGTGTGAGTGCGGCACAGATGCCGCTCTATGCAGGCATTATCATCGTGGCGCTTGTCGGTTCGGTGATGATGGTCAAGCCCTTGAACGCCTTGTTGCTCGGTGCTCGCTATGCCCGCAACCTGGGTATCAATGTGTCGCGAACGCGTAACATACTGCTCATCATCACTGGCGTGCTGACAGCGGTGGTGACGGCCTATTGCGGCCCCATCGGCTTTATCGGCCTGGTGGTTCCCCACATTGCCCGCATGTCGTTAGGGACAAGTAACCATGCCCGCCTTGTGCCCACTACCATGCTGGCGGGTGCAGTCATTGCCCTGCTGTGTTCGCTGGCCAGCGTGAGCAGTCCACACGGCATTATCCCCATCAATGCCATCACGCCCGTCATCGGCGTGCCCATCATCCTGTATATTATCCTTAATCGTCGTCGTATCCAATATTTTAACTGATTTCTATGACTGTTCCTGCTCCTATCATATCAACTGGACATCTCGCGGTGGGTTACCGCTACGGCAAGCAGCAAGTGACTTTGCTCAAGGACTTGAATCTCTCCTTGTACAGAGGGGAACTCGTGGCTTTGCTGGGGCAGAACGGTGCCGGCAAGTCGACCCTGTTGCGTGCCCTCACATGTGACGAGACCCCCCTGGGAGGAACGATTGAGATCAATGGCAAAAACCTGCTGGAAATGAGCCAGAAGGAGCGTTCGAGGCTCATTGGACTGGTGTCGACCGAACGCATCCAGGCCGGAGCCCTCACCGTTACCGAACTCGTCGGGTTGGGGCGCCATCCTCACACCGGTTTTTTGGGGCGCCTGGACGAGGACGACAACAAAATCGTACATCAGGCGATGGTGGATGCCGGTATTATCGGTAAGGCCGATGAGTATATGGCATCGTTGAGTGACGGTGAGCGTCAAAAGGCGATGATAGCCCGTGCGCTGGCCCAAGAGACGCCTGTCATCATCCTTGATGAGCCGACGGCATTCCTTGATGTAGCAAGCCGCATCGAGACGATGCGCCTGTTGCGTAACCTTGCCCATGAGCGCGGCAAGGCCGTGTTGCTGTCCAGTCACGACATCTCCCAGTCGCTCATGCTTGCCGATAAACTGTGGCTCATCACCACCGATCGCCAGGTTCTTACCGGTCCCACCCGCCAACTGGTTGCGGATGGGGCAATGGACCGTCTCTTTGAGAACCGCGACATCCACTTCAATCCCGACATTCTTGACTATTCTTTCTGATAGGTTTCTGTCGCTTTTTTCCATCTTGCCGATCATCCCGCAACGGCGAAAAATGGGGCGAAATTTCCTGTTTTTTGCCAAGTTGAGGCCGTTTTTCACTTGAGGTCGCCCAATCCCCGCCAAGGCCCATAAACACTGGCTTTTTCAGCATTTGAGGGTGCCTTGACGAGGCACTTTATGGCCCAAAAATTTGGTCAATTCAAATGATTTACATACCTTTGCAATGCAAACCAATTACTAACAACTTATGCTAAGACGATTTTTTTTAGCGCTTGCTGTTGTGATTGCTGTGTCTGCCGTTGGGCAGGATTTTAAGTTGCACGCTACCAAATATCACCCTGGACAGGGTGGTGCTGGTTGGGTAACAGCAAGCGGAGACCGAATCAACTATGATAAGTTGAAAAACTATCAGATTCGATGGGTCGCCCTTTCGCCCGACATGTTCTCGCAACATGGGTTTAAAATGGGTGATGTGATTATTGTGGAGAGTGAATCAACCCCTGCCATCAATGGCGAGTGGGTTGTGAAGGACAAGATGGGCAAGCGCCTGCGCAAGCGCATCGATTTCCTCACTCCGCGAGGTGACAAGTACAACTTCCGTAACGGTTCAGTCACCATTCGCAAAAAACACTGAACTTTACACGAATCCGTAGTGATTCATTAAGTAATGATTGGGACGGGACAGATTACCTCTGTCTCGTCCCAATCGTTTATGACTCATGGATGGTCACTCCACCATCACCTCATCGGTAAAGATCCACGAACGCCGGTCATGTGAACTGGCCAGGATGCGCAGGTAGCGCGCCTTGGCTTTACCTTCCCAGCTCCATGTGTGGAACGACAGCCCGCGGCGCAGGTCTTTCTCGCTCGTCTGGCGGTGTAGTTCGCGCCAATGGGTGCCGTCGTCGCTGCTCTCGATGACCAGCAGGGCCGGCAGATAGATGTCGGGGCCTGCATTCTGCATGAAGTCCATGCTGATGCTGTTGAAGTCCATGCGTTTGCCCAGGTCGATAATCAGATGCACGCAACTGTCGCCGATGAAGCCTTGCCAGCGGCCGTCGCCATGCCGCCAGCCGCCTCTCAGCCCGTCGGTCAGGGTCGTGACACCTGCTGCGGGATAATAGCGGTTATAATTACGCAGGTAGGTTACCTGGGCGTTCTGCCCCTTGTGAGGCCACACGGTCTTGCTCTCGGGGCGTTCGCCTACCTCGTGGCGCAGGTCAAATGCGTTCACGCCTTGGTCAAGAAGTGATGTGGTCATGGTGGTGGCACGCTCGCGGATGTCACTGCCCGCTTGGCCGCACCAGGCCTCTTCGGCAATGGCCAGCAGACGGGGGTAGAGACGGTGCTCGACAGTGGCGCAGTCGGTGATATATTCGGTCCAGACGCATGCCTGCATACCCAGGACATGGGCCTGCTGGCGCTCATCAATGTTGGCTAGGGGGTCAAACGACGCCACATGGTCAAATGGCAAGTAACTCCAGTCGCTCGGTGACCCGGTAGGCGCATCCTGGTTGCGGCTTAGGTAGCAATGGCTGTTGGGTACCATGACCACATCATAACCGTTATCGATGGCGCGGCGTGCATGGTCGGCATCGCGCCACACCATCGCCGTCTTGACGGGATGGGCGGTATTGCCGTCGGCGATGATTTCGTCCCAACCGATGAGTTTGCGGCCATGTTCGTTCAGGTACTGGTTCACATGTGAGATGAGGTCGGCCTGCAAGGCTGCTGTTTTGTCGCTACCTAATTCCTTGAGGTGGGCTTGGCAACGCTGGCAGGTTTTCCATGCTGTCATGTTGGCCTCGTCGCCACCGATGTGGATATATTCCGATGGGAAAAGCTCCATGACCTCGTCGAGAACCCCACACAGGAATTCTAATGTTTTCTCGTTTGACGGGCACAGGTCGCCGCTGTTCATGCCGCTGATGAAGGCACCGCAGGGCGACTGGGTGAGTGCCCCGGTGTCCGATAGGCAGGCCAGTTCAGGATAGACGGCCAGCACCTCCTCGCTGTGGCTGGGCATCTCAATCTCGGGAATGATGGTAATGCCGCGTTGGCTGGCATAGGCGATAAGCTCCCGCATTTGCTCATTGGTATAGTAATAGCCGTAAGCGTCTTGGGCATGCCCTGTCTTGCGCGTGTCCACAAAGCGGCGGTCCTTGTTGCCCCACCACTCGGTCCAATCACTCTGCGTGCGCCATGCTGCCACCTGGTTGAGCAGTGGATAACGGTCAATCTGCAAGCGCCATCCTGCGGCATCGGTCAAGTGCAGGTGCAGGCGGTTGAGTTTGATGCTGGCCATGATGTCTACCTGCCGCATGAGGCAATCCATGTCCAAGTAGTGCCTGGATAGGTCAAGCATGCAGCCGCGCCAACTGAAGCGGGGTGCGTCACTGATGTCGCAGCATGGCAGCATGCCGTTGTGTGACAGCTGCTTGAGCGTTTGCCCCGCATGGAGAAACCCGGCCTCGTCATTGGCGGCCACAAGCAGTGTGTCGCGAGTGATGTGGAGCCTGTAGCCCTCGGCGGGCAGGGGCTCGCTCTTGATCATACACACGCGGCTCGCGCGGTCATCATGATAGGTCGAGAAATCTTGCAGATAGATGTTCGTTGCCATGTCGCCGCATGTGTTCTCGATGCGGTAGGGAATGGAGAAGTCAAAGCCGTCGCCTTGGTTCCAATGCACCTCTTGGGGCATTGGAATGAGCGTTTGCGCTGCAGTGACAACGCTAGCCAGAATGTTGAGCAGGTTCATTTATTGTGAGTTGGTTGGTAATGGGCCGCTAGGGGACATTCAGTCCTGGATAGGGTAGGCTGCCTTGTGCTGGTTCAAGGCTTTGAGGGCAGCTTGAATGGTGTTGTCATTGCGATTCTGGATGATGTAGAATGCCTGGGTGCCGAAGGTGTCGCGGGCAATCAGAGCCTTGAGGTTGGTGACAATGACATCGCGTGACAGATTGATGTAATACCAGCGTGGAGCAATGCTGTTGCGGGCAGCAAAATCGGCAAAATCCTTAAGCAGGAATTCGTCGCTGGGTGCGCTGTTCAGGAATTCAGTGTAGTCCTCCATCTTGCTGAGTTCACTGCGGTGATTATTGCAGTAGTTGAAGGCGTAGCGTTGCAGCAATCCGGCATTGGCGACATCGATATAGTAACTCGTGAAGCCTGTGGTGTCGCGGGCTACAAATATGTCAGGCACGATGCCGCCGCCACCATAAACGGTGCGGCCGAACATCGTGGTAAACACTTGGCTCTTGTCAATCTTCATGCTGTCGCGGCTGTAGAGTTCCCCGCTGGTGTAACGGTCCAGCAACTCTTTCTCGTAGTTGAGCCAGCCCTCTTTATAGTCCTTCTGGATGCAGCGGCCGCTCGGGGTGTAGTAGCGGGCCGTCGTTAAGCGGATAGCGCTCTGGTCTGGCAGGACGAATTCTTTCTGCACGAGACCTTTACCAAAGGAGCGGCACCCGACGATGAGGCCACGGTCATTATCCTGCATGGCACCGGCAAAAATTTCGCTGGCGCTGGCGCTGAACTCATCGATGATCACGGCCACTTCGGCATCCTGGAACGAGCCGTTGCCGTCACTCCACACCTCGGTATCGTCTTGTCGGTTGCGGCCCTTGGTGAAGACGATGGGTTGATTGGCGGGGAGGAATTCATTGACCATCAGAATGGCCATCTCCATAAAGCCGCCGCCATTGCCGCGCAGGTCAATCATGTACCGCTCGGCACCTTCTTCATTCAGGCTGGCAAGGGCGGTGATGAATTCGTCGTAGGTGTGGCGTCCAAACTGGTTTACCTTGATGTAGCCAGTGATATCGTCAATCATGTAATAGGCATCAACCGAGTTGACAGGAATGTCGCCTCGCGTAACGGTAAAGGTGAGCGTCTTCTTGGTGTTCTGGCGTTTGATTCCCAGTTTCACCTTGCTGCCCTTGGCTCCTCGCAACCGTTTCATGACATCGGTGTTGGACATATTAGGACCTGTGGCTACCGAGTCGTCGATGGTGACGATTTTGTCTCCGGCCATCAATCCCACTTTCTCGCTGGGGCCTCCAGAGATGACCTCTACCACGCCGATGGTGTCATTGACCATCACAAACGAGATGCCGATGCCGCTGAACGAGCCGTTCAGGTCGTCGGTGGCGGCTTGCAGGTCCTCGGCGGTAAAGTAACTCGTGTGGGGGTCGAGATTGCTCAAAATCTCAGGAATGCTCAGTTCGATGAGGTCATCCAGGTTGGTCGTGTCGACATAGTTCTGTGCGATGAGATTGAGGATGGCGTTGAGTTTGCGGTCGTTCTCAGCAACCTTGTTGTTGTTAGGGAAATGCAGACCAATGAACAAGCCCACCACCACCGCCACGGCAATGGCGATGGATATCCCGATGTAATTCAATGTAGGCTTAGTGTTCATCTTCTTTTACTGATTTCAGTGTTAAGACTGGTTATAATTGCCAATGCTCCTTGATTTCACTCAACAATCCGTGATGCTTGTGGATGACCGACGACAGTTCCAGGTTCTCGGTAATCGGGAACACGGCCTTGTGCTTGTTCAGTGCCTTGAGAGCCTGTTGAACGGTTTTGTCGTTGCGGTTGATGATAGGGTAGTAGGCTTGGCTGCCAAAGATGTCCCTGGCAATGAGCGCCTTCAGGTTGGTCAAAATCATGTCACGGGATTGGTTGATGTAGTACCATCGAGGCGTGACTCCGTTCTCGGCGGCATAGTCGGCGAACATGTTGATCAGTTCCTCGTCGTTGGGCGCCATGCGCAAGAATTGCTTGTAGTCTTCCATCTTGCTGAGCGATGAACGGTTGTCGTTGCTATAATTGAAGGCAAACCGCTGGAGCAGTCCGGCATTGTTGATTTCGTTGTAGTAACCTGTCATGCCGCTGGTGTCGCGCGGCACAAAGATGTCGGGTACGATGCCGCCTCCGCCGTAAACGGTGCGGCCATGGGATGTGGTGAACTTCTGGCTCTTGTCGACTTTGATGCTGTCAACATGGTCCATTTCCCCATGCTTATAGCGTTCGACAAGTTCGTTGGCATACTCTTCCATGTCACCGCGCTTGTACTCCTTCTGGATACACCGTCCACACGGGGTGTAATAGCGCGCTGTGGTCATGCGGATGGCGCTGCTGTCGGGCAAGATGAACTCTTTTTGCACCAGAGCCTTGCCATAGGAACGGCAACCGATAATCAGGCCGCGGTCATTATCCTGCATCGCCCCGGCAAAAATCTCGCTGGCGCTGGCGCTGAACTCATCAATGAGCACGGCAACCTCGGCATCCTGGTAGTGGCCGGTGCCATCGCTCCATGCTTCGCTGTCATCGCGCTTGTAACGGCCATGGGTTCGCACAATCAACTCATTGGCGGGCAGGAACTCATTGGCCATGCGCACCGCCATCTCGATGAAGCCACCGCCGTTGCCGCGCAGGTCTATCATGTAACGCTTTGCGCCATCTTCCTCTAGGCTCTTCATGGCGACCATGAATTCCTTATAGGTGTTGCGCCCAAACTGGTTGATCTTGAGGTACCCGGTATTCTTGTCCAGCATGTAGTAGGCATCTACCGAGCTGTGGGGAATACTGCCGCGTGTGATGGTAAAGGAGAGCGTCTTGTCGCTGTTGAGGCGCTTGATGCCCAGGGTCACTGTGCTGCCCTTGGGACCGCGCAGCAGTTTCATCACCTTGGCCTTGGTTGAAGTTTCGCCCACCACCGGTTTGCCGTCGATGGTGACGATGCGGTCACTGGGCACCAGACCCATTTTCTCGCTCGGTCCCCCGGGGATGACCTCGGTGATGGAGGCGGTGTCGTTGATGAACTCACACTGGATGCCTATGTCGCTCGATAATCCGTTTTTGCTCTCATTGGACGCCCTGAGTTCCTCGGCACTCATGTAAACGGTGTGGGGATCCAGGTTGTTCAGGATTCCCGTGATGCTCATGTCAACCAGGTCATTCAGGTTGGTGGAGTCCACATAATCCTGGTTGATGAGTGTCAGGATAGCGTTGATTTTGCGGTCATTATCGGCAATATACCGGTCAGGGGAGATGAGGTGGCCGAACAACAGGCCCACCACCACCGCCATGGCTATGGCGAGGGGTAACCAGATTGGTTGGCGTGTGGGTCTTTGTTTCATTGTGCTTGTCGGTGACCTGTCGGGATTAGTGGGATTGTGATGCAATGTAATTGGCCACTTCTTGATAATGGCTCTCGCTGTTGTCGCTGGTGATGGCTACTGACTCATATTCGCCATTGTGATTCCACAGGTGGATGATTTCGATGCCGGCACGGCACAGCAGGTCAACACCGTCGTGCATGCGGTAATACTCTCCGAACACCACCCGTTGGATGCCGGCCTGGATGATGAGCTTGCTGCACTCCATGCAGGGCGATGTGGTCACATAGAGTGTCGCACCATCGCTGCTGTTGTTGCTGCGGGCAACCTTGGTGATGGCGTTAGCCTCGGCATGCAGGACATAGGGCTTGGAGTGGTCGGCATCCTCTTCACACACATTCTCAAATCCTGCCGGCGTGCCGTTGTAGCCGTCACTGATGATCATTTTGTCCTTGACCAGCAGAGCCCCCACCTGACGGCGGCGGCAATAGGAATTCTCGGCCCAGATTTGCGTCATGCGCAGGTATCTGGAGTCGAGCAGCAGCTGTTTTTTCTCGCGAGTGTCCATTACTATGATATTAATCAGCAAAATTAGTTATTTTTTTTCTATCAAGGCTTTCTCTGCCGTTTTTTCTCATTGAAAAAGGTATTTATTTCGTTTTTTTGTTGATATCGAAGCCCAAAACCCCTTTTTCGGGTCTTGCGATTGTGAAAAAGTGTCACAATGCACCGTTTTTGGTTAAATCATTCAAACAGATGCAACATAATCGTCTTTTCTGCGTCTAATAAGGGTGTCTCTCATTACAATTGCAGGAAGTATAACCATAATGATATGATTATGAAAAAGAAAACAATGATGATGACCCTGCTGGCAGGTCTCTTGCTCGTGAGCAGTTGTGCCAGCAAGAAGGAACTGGAAGAGTGCAGGCAGCGCAGCCTGGGAATGATGCAGTCCTACAAGGAACTGAATGTCAATTATCAGGATGCTAAGGAGCAACTGGCTGCAGCCAATATGCGCGTCACCTCGCTCGAGGAGCAGCTGGCCCAGGCCAAGGCTGACTATAAGAGTCTGCAGGAGTCGCTTGACAAGAGCCTTGTCAATTCCAGCCAGAGCAATGTGTCTATCGAGAAACTCGTGGACCAAATCAACGAGAGTAACCAGTATATCCGACACCTTACCGACTTGAAGACCAAGAGCGACTCGCTCAACCTGGCGCTGACCAACAAGTTGACCCGCTCCCTCTCCAAGGAGGAACTCAAGGATGTTGATGTACAGGTACTCAAGGGCGTGGTCTATATCTCGCTGGCCGACAACATGCTCTACAAGAGCGGTTCCTACGAGATCAACGAGCGTGCCGCCGAGACGCTGTCCAAGATTGCCAAGATCATCAACGACTACGAGGACTATGATGTGCTCATCGAGGGCAACACCGATGATGTGCCCATCCGTCGTGAGAACATCCGCAACAACTGGGACCTCTCCTGTCTGCGTGCTTCGTCGGTGGTACAGGCCCTGCAGAACGACTACGGTGTCAATCCCAAGCGTCTGACCGCTGGCGGCCGTGGCGAGTACAATCCCGTGGCCAGCAACACCACCGCTGTGGGCAAGCAGCGCAACCGCCGCACCCAGATTATCATCACGCCCAAGCTCGAGGAGTTCCTCGAACTCATCGACGATGCCCCCGAGGATTAAATCCGTCATCACACATTAGCCGATAGGGTGGGCCACGGGCCTGCCATCGGCTGGTGCAAGAAACAAGCAAGTCCCTGACTCAGCGTCAGGGACTTGTTTTAACTAATTAACCTTCTAATACCATTAACATAAACCTTAAACATATTGGAAAACCTACTGGTCTCACGACGCTCCGTTTTCCTCAATCTTAAAAACTAATACCATGAAAACCATTGCAAATTTAAAGCCAATTCTTTTTACCAACCTAATTTTTCATCAAAAAAATGACCATTTTTAACACAAATTTGCAAAAATGGCCCAAAAATCGCCGAAATAACAGTTAAAACCACATAATAATATCATTTCGAAACCAGAATTTTCCCAGATTCAAATCAACCTCCTCCCAGCAAAGACTATATTGAGGTTATGGCTGCCATCAGGATGTTGGTGTTGTCTAATAAGTTGTTTATGTTGTTTGAAGAATATCAGTGCGGATGCCTATCAGAGCAATCAGAATAATCGGTTGTTTGAAAGATTTGTCTTGTCCTGAAATAGGTTGACAAAAATGTCAACATAATTTAGGACTAAAATGAAGTACAGTAAACGAAGGACGGATTACGAGAAATTACTAATTTTGCGTGATTATTGTGAAAGCGACATCAGT
>Ga0310695_10001026_pt1 | contig 68097 bp, 55 predicted proteins | sample RumenRJG_04DNA_FD_203882 | JGI IMG/M metagenome (GOLD analysis project Ga0310695, IMG submission 203882) | Bovine rumen microbial communities from Lethbridge, Alberta, Canada - RJG_04 (v2) (version 2) | ecosystem: Host-associated > Mammals > Digestive system > Stomach > Rumen | place: Canada... | reverse complement strand
TCGTCTACGACGACTGGAACCTCGTCCACGAATACCGCTACGACTGGGACGAGGACGCCGAGACCGAGCTGGAGTACTTCTGGGGTCCGGACCTTTCCGGCACGCTGCAGGGCGCCGGCGGCGTCGGCGGGCTCGTGGCCGTCTCGGTCGACGGCGACTTCTACTTCCCCGGCTACGACAACAACGGCAACGTCATCGGCTACTGGAACGAGGACGGCGAGATCGTGGCCGAATACGCCTACGACGCCTTCGGCAACACGATCTACGAGGACGGCGACATGGCGGACTTCTTCCCGCACCGCTTCTCCACGAAGTATTACGACGCCGATTCAGACCTCTACTACTACGGCTACCGCCACTACTCCCCATCCCTCGGCCGCTGGATCAGCCGGGATCCGATCGGAGAAGATGGCGGCTGTAATTTGTATCAATGCTGCTTTAATGACATGCTAGGCAACTTGGATTTTCTGGGCGCTGTTCTTTTGATTTTTGATGCCGCACAATATGAACCTTCCTCCGACCCAAAGGACCCGACGTTGGAAAGCAGAATTCGTTTTGGCCGGAAAAACGTGCTGCAAGTTTTTCGCAAAGTATTGATGGCTTCACAAGAGAATTGGACAAAATTGCAATCTAAAGGAAAGGTCGAGTTCGATGGAAAGCCCTTTTCAGGAACTCGCTCTGAATACTTGATGTCCATTGCCCGCGAATTGTGTTCGTTTGTTATTCGCCCCTCGTCTCCGGATTTGCAAACATATTTGAATCAACTGGCCCAGTGGATTCCGGTCGCAAATCGCCCCTATGACAATATCGTTGTTGCCATACACGGAGGATATTATGGAGATGTACCCGCCGGATTGGTTGATTTCATGGGAAATCGCCAGCTCGTTCAGAGCGATGTCCTGACTCGAGTTCGGGAAGTTTTCTTGAAACATCCGACCAGCGCTGCAAAAGAGATCATTTCTTGTTTTCAGTATTACGAGGCTCCGCGTCAAAACAATCCTCACGCCCGCGCGCGAGCACTTCAAGACAGTATAGAATCTTTCGATGTAGTACCACCGATCGGGGACGCCAATGACTGCGAAATTTATTTCCGCCCCTTCAAATATACCAGATCGTCCCCTTTTCCGCATCGATAGGTTGATTCTGACTCATCAAAGAGAAAATGAAAACAAAAATCCTCCCAATCATGTTGATAACCACAGCCAATATGGTCAACGCACAATCCGGAACGAATTGTGTCAGAGGTCCTCTTCTCTTTTCCGCTGAAAGAGACAATACAGCTGATTCGGCGGCTTTCGTTTGCACCGTCGCTAATCAGACAGATGATGACTGGTTCCTATTCGTTAACGAAGAAGGTGCTTTTCCGATTTCGCTCTCTTCGAATATTCCGCATAGTATTTCAAATGATGGGCCCCGAGTGTTTTTTGACTTTAAAGAAATCATGGAGATTCCGTCCGACGTGCTTTGGTTACGGATGCTCGATCCGAGTTCAGACGGAAAACTAACATGGGGACAGGGGGGCTATTCTTTCTTTCAATTCGACGTTTCGATACCGGACGACGGCAAGACTTTCGGTATTGTTTTCGTACGGGCTTTGAATTGGAATCGGTGGCTGTCATTCATTGGAACGAGTAACGATGCTGGTACAAATAGCGATGGGTTGACGTGGAACTTTGCTCTGGAAGGCACAAATCTGATTCTGAGCGTGGAGAATGAATCTGACTTTACCCGTTTGGTTTATGTTCATTCCAACCGACTTGGCGAACCATTTGCAGAGAAATATCCCAATTTGTACTCAGACGGCCCCTTTTTGATTTCCGCGGACATTCGCGAGGCCGACTCCGCACATTCCCTCTGCCACGTCCAAATCAATCCAAAGACGTCTCCTCCTGGTCTCTATCGCGTCTTGCACGGCAGGCCAGCTTCTCCTGAGTCTAGAAAACACATCTTCCGGATTGGAACGGTTCCGACGGAGAAATGGCCAAACGAAGGAACCTTGTTGAAATCCGTGATAGATTTTTACCCTTCGGTCGTATGTCCTTTCGGAGAATGGGGTGGTCCCGGGAAAACAAGATTCGAGCATCAGAAAATCTTTCACCATTCCATAAAGACGTACTATCCCTTTCATGCGAATTCGAACATGGTTGAGAAAACAAAGTAATGTCAGAAAGCAACTTCATTCCATGACTCCTTGTCGAACAGACCATCGAATTCCTTCAGACAAATCGGTTTTGTCAAAGACCGAATATTTCCCGGCACGGAGCGTCCGTCGGGCGAAGGTAAAGCCGAGCCTGCGAACGGGCGCGGGCGGCGTCGGCGGGCTCGTGGCGGTCAGCATCGCCGGCGACTTCTACTTCCCCGGCTACGACAACAACGGCAACGACATCGGCTACTGGAACGAGGACGGCGAGATCGTCGCCGAATACGCCTACGACGCCTTCGGCAACACGATCTACGAGGACGGCGACATGGCCGCCGTCTTCCCCCACCGCTTCTCCACGAAGTATTACGACGCCGAAACCGACCTCTACTACTACGGCTACCGCTACTACTCACCCTCCCTCGGCCGCTGGATCAGCCGGGATCCGATGGAGGAGGAGGATTTGCTCAATCTGTATGTAGCCACTGAAAACAACTGTCTTGCGCGAGTCGATTATCTTGGCTTGATTCGAATCATCAACAAATCAAGCCGGTATGCTTCCCCTGCTAAGATTGCATACACGGAGAGACAGCTAGAAACGCGAGCCGCCCCGTTGATTGCTGCAATTCGCGAACCATTCCGGAGCGCAATACAAGCCAATTGGCCACGAATGGTTTTTGAAGTTCTTGACAATAAGCCATATGGACAAGAGAACCCGTGTAAAGAAACAGTTGGCCCTACTCTTCTGGATTTCACAACTCGTCGTGGTTATACGATTGACAAGAAACAGACGCTTCGTGCGGTAAAAGTGACGTTGTTTGACGACAACCATGTTCCACACCCAATGAGTTATCCAAAATACTGGACGACACGAGCCGTTCTTTGCATTTGTCAAATCAAGAGTACAGACGAAGCGGCAGAGACAGCCGTTCACGAAACCGCACATAGTGTTGGTTGGGGAGGTTATTACAAAGACGACAAAGACAGTCGATACGACAATCTACCGCCGAACATGGATGAGCATCCCGACCAAATCTATTGGAACATTCCTGGCCGCGGCTACGATTAATGGAGTCACACAATGAAAACAAGCATTTCCATCGTGTCAATGGGGCTTTTCCTCCTTGTTTATTCGGCAAACGGGGAAGAACAGGTCGTTCGTGAAGACGACAAGGCGTTCCATGAGGCTTGTTATCCGTGGGAACGCATACCGATAGATAAAATCGCCGACAAACAGCGCATCCCTTTCGAAGGAGATGCCGAACCGGAGGGAATCCCTTTGGCGTGGGTTGTGGACTTGTCCGATTTGCAGAATCAAGTTCGTACAAAAATACCATCCCAATCGGAGTTTTCAGTCCATCGAATTGGAGACATAACGGGGAAGATGTACGTGGACGTGACCACGAATGACGCCCCGTCTTTGGGTGATGTTTGTAAAATGTACTTTTCCGATTCGAGAAATCTATATTATGCGCTACCCGATGGGCCTCTTTTCATCAAAGGAAGCGCTCCGTGGGAGAGCACGGAGCATATTGCCATTTCCGGAACCATCTCTGATTCTGCGAATAATGGTGCATCGTTCCGCATGTCCATCTTGTTGCCCGGATATCATGTGGAAGACATCCCTGATTTTCTTGTCGCGTCGAATGGGCGTTACTTGGCGTCGATTCCGGTTTTCTCGCACTATCGAATTTTTCCGAGAGACAAGAATGGAAACGCTGCTTTCTCTACCCCTCGATTGAGATCGGATGGCGTGTTGGGCGTGATCCTTTCAACGGAAGACGGAAGGTGCGTGACCAATTCGCCGCCTCTCGTTTCCAAAGGAAAAATCCGCTACGAGATGAATTTCGTTTTCCCGGAAGGTAACAGAATTCCATGAATTCCCGTCGGACCGACAATCGAATATCTTCCGCGAATTCATATGCGCCACAACGAACGGAGAGAGCCATGCGAAAGCCATCCGCCCGCCCACGCCAGTTCCTCAATCGCAGAGGAGCCAGTTTTTTAGTGTATGTCTTCATCCTTGCACTTGCGACAGGTTGCAGATCAACACGCTCTTTGGATGGCATTTTAATCGATTTGGAATCGCGAAATGTCATGCAAGCTCCAGAATCGTGGAGTATTAATGGTTTTGACGGCCCCAAGAAACGCGTGTCACTTTCCGGCGGACATCGCGAGACATTCCGCGACGGTGAACGCGGATGGGAAGAGATTGAAGTGTTGCCCGTTCAAGATGACAACGGAGACGCTGCGGTTCGCGTCTTTGTTTCCTGGGTGTCCGCCCGCACGCGAGTTCAAGAACGTATTTGGGATAAGTGTATCCAGTTCCCAGATGACGATGCGGTTTCTTCGTTTTCCATCGGCGCGGACTATCTTCCGATCCGTTCGCCGGATGAAAACGTATTTTTCACACTTTATCTCGTCCGACCGGACTTTGTTGTTTTTTCATGGCCGTCGCCCGTAAAGACGAAGGTTTTCGATTTGGAGGTCTCTTCCTGCTACCGCGTTTTCCAAATTCGGCGCTATCGGGCAAACCACATAGAGCAAACGATGCTGAAGGAAATGATTGTAGAGGGCGAAGAAATACGGACAGTTCGTGAAGCAAATGACAGCTGGCGTTTTGATCAATCCGGAAAATGACAGAATTCCATGATTCTCTGCCGTGCCGACAATCGAATTGTTTCAGACGAATCGTTCCCGTCCAAAGTTGGGTGTTTCCCAGCGCGGAGCGCCCGCCGAGCGAAGGAGCAGCGGAGCCTGCGAACGGGCGCCGGCGGCGTCGGCGGGCTCGTGGCCGTCTCGGTCGACGGCGACTTCTACTTCCCCGGCTACGACAACAACGGCAACGTCATCGGCTACTGGAACGAGGACGGCGAGATCGTGGCCGAATACGCCTACGACGCCTTCGGCAACACGATCTACGAGGACGGCGACATGGCGGACTTCTTCCCGCACCGCTTCTCCACGAAGTATTACGACGCCGATTCAGACCTCTACTACTACGGCTACCGCCACTACTCCCCATCCCTCGGCCGCTGGATCAGCCGGGATCCGATTGAGGAGAAAGGAGGATTGAATCTTGTTTCGTTTTGTGAGAACGATTCTATTAGCCGCTTTGATCCACTCGGAAAGAACATCTACTTGATAGAGGGAACAGGAACGACAGGGTTTTTGCCGATTGATTCCAACCATCAAGACATATGCGTTACCGTCTGGAATGACGATTTTTCAAGACAGTGCCGATTGGCTTGTTTCTCCTTTGTTTCAACCTTTAAGATTCGTTCATTTCCGGCAAAAACGACATGGCTTGGGTGGTTCTCCCCCTCTCCTCCTGTTCTGGACTATGTCGGCGTCATCAGGGAACAAGAGTCTCCAAATTTCAAAAAACTTCGGTTGGTCGCTAAAAAAGCTACGACAAAATGGCAGGATCGAGCATGGCTAACGATAATGAGAAAAACTCGCGTTGGGCTTGAGGATCTTTACTCGATCGCCAATCACAATTGTAGAAAATATACTTTTCTTGAGTTCAATGACGCTCCCGGTTCTCCTTGGTGGTACAAATGAAAAAAACTTGGTTGCTGATCTTCGGTGTTGCCATATTACTGGCGCTTCTCAATGCGGGCCTGGTCTTCATGGCCTCACCATCCCGTGAACAACAAGCTCGGAACCAGTTGTTCAGGGCGGGGCAGGACGTCTACTCCTATCGTGCGACAACTGGTTCCTGGCCGGAATCGCTTTACGAGGCGTGGGACCATTCTCCTGTATTGCACAAGCCAGACTGGAAAACGTTTTCGACCGATCCCTGGGGAAATCCCGTCAAATTCCGAATTGAAGACACTGCGACTGCTTTCGTGACCATTAGCAGGAAACTCGAAAAGACAGATCTTATAAACATGGATTTTTCGTATCAAATGGAATGCCGTCTATCCACGGACGATCCGATGTTCGATTCGTACTTTCCCATCACGAACTCGCTGCACGATTCCAGCTTTTGACGAATCGACCGAAAGCAACAAAATTCCATGACTCTTACCTTGGTGTGCAACTACATATTCTCCGACGTACCGTTTCCGTATCCGTCGGCCCGCCCAACCGCGCGAAGCGCCATACAGGCGAAGGCGAAGCCGAGCCTGCGAACCTACGACAACAACGGCAACGTGATCGGCTACTGGAACGAGGACGGCGAGATCGTGGCCGAATACGCCTACGACGCCTTCGGCAACACGATCTACGAGGACGGCGACATGGCGGACTTCTTCCCGCACCGCTTCTCGACGAAGTATTACGACGCCGAAACCGACCTCTACTACTACGGCTACCGCTACTACTCGCCCTCCCTCGGCCGCTGGATCAGCCGGGATGTCCCCTCGTGACATCGTTCTGACATCTGCTCTTTCAAACCGATGAGCGCCACCGCCTAGCCGCCGACGCATCGGAAATACTCCCTTTTGAGGGGCTGGCGTTTCCTTTGGCGAGCCACCGATTCTTTTGTGCGCTGGCAAGTTGCACGAAAAAATGGTAGAATCAAGGCCCGTCATTCGCCATTCGCCATTCAGCATTCAGCATTCGGCATTCAGCATTCAACATTCGGCATTCAGCATTCAGCATTCAGCATTCAGCATTGGAAATGAGCGTTCCCCGCCACGTCGCGATCATCATGGACGGCAACGGCCGCTGGGCCAAGGCCCGCGGGCTGCCGCGCCTCAAGGGCCACGAGGCCGGCGCCGAGTCCGTCCGGCGCGTTCTCCGCGCCGCGAAGAAGTTCGGCGTGCGGTACGTCACGCTCTACGCCTTCAGCGTCGAGAACTGGTCCCGCCCGCCGCTCGAGGTGCAGGGTCTGATGAAGCTGCTGCAGTTCTTCCTCAAGCGCAACGAGCACGAGCTGCACGACAACGAGACGCGCCTCCGCGTGATGGGCCGCCGCTCGGACCTGCCCCGCGCCGTCGACCGCGCACTCGCCGATCTCGAGGCGGCCACCGCGAAGTATCCGGACCGCGAGCTCATCCTCTGCCTCTCCTACGGCGGCCGTACCGAGATCGCCGCCGCCGCGCGCGCCCTCGCCGAGGACGCCGCCGCGGGCCGCCTCGACCCCGCCGCAATCGACGAAAAGGCCGTCGCCTCGCGCCTCTACCTGCCGGACGTCCCCGACCCCGACCTCATCGTCCGCACGAGCGGCGAGGAGCGCCTCTCGAACTTCCTGCTGTGGCAGGCGGCCTACGCCGAGTTCCACTTCACGCCCGTCCTCTGGCCCGACTTCGGCGAGGAGGACTTCAAGGCCGCGCTCGACGCCTTCGCCGCGCGCCACCGCCGCTTCGGCGGCGTGGACGCCCCTTCGGGCGGGAAATCCTGATGCCGGTCCGCCCTCCGTCCAGCCCGTCCCCTTCCCAAAACGGAACCACACCCGAGAACCCAACGCCATGAAACGAATCATCGCGCGCATTCTTGCCCTGTGCATCGTGCCTTCCGCATGGTGCATCGCGGCGGCGGCACCCGCCTCCGCCGGGCCCGATCCCGTCGACCTCAAGCCCTGGGCGATGGAGTGCTACGGCCTCCGCGGTGCGGTGGCGGTCGACTCCAACACCGTCGTCGCCGTGTTCGGCGCGTCCTGCGTCGGCGCGCGCAACCAGGCGAAGGCCTGGCGCGTCCGCTCCGAGGACGACCCCGCCTACGCCTACGAGAAGTTCGTCCAGCCGAAGGAGGCCAAGACGCTCGCCAACGACGTCGAGTTCCCCCTGCCCTCGGGCTTCTCCGCCGCCAATCCGGCGAAGAACGAGCTGCGCCGCTATCTCGTCCAGCTCAAGCTCCCCGAGCCGCTCCGGCCCGGCGTGCGCTACGGGCTCGTCGCGCACGGCGACGGCGCCCCGACCACCGGCGCGAAGACGGGCTGCTTCTTCGAGTGGGACGGCTCCGTCGTCGCGGAGCCCGAGACGGTCCGCGTCCCGGCGGACGACCTCGCGGCGCGGATGGTCGGCCTGCGGCGCGTCTCGCCGGTCGGCGACGGCAAGGTCGCGCTCGAGTTCGGCGCGTCGTTCTCGACCGGAGCGTGGCGCGACCCGGAGCAATACGAGGTGCGCGTGAACGGCGAGGCGGTCCCGATGGAGGAGTTCGGCCGCCGCTCGAAAATCGACGTCTACATCCCCTTCGGCTGGCCGTTCAAGGTGCTGATGATGCACGACGTCTACCTCGACGTCGGCCGCGACCTGAAGCCCGGCGACCGCGTGTCGGTGTCCGTCGGCCCGAAGATCTGCTCGGGCGCGCGCGAGGCGGAGTTCGTCTTCGACCCCGCCACGACGATCACGCGCTCGATCCAGGCCAACCAGGTCGGCTACCTGCCCGACGGCCCCAAGGTCGCCTACCTCGGCTTCTGGCTCGGCTCCTTCCCCGAGAAGGCGAAGTCCGCCGCCGCCGCCTTCGATCTCTCGACCACCCCCACGCTCGAGGACGCCTTCTTCGTCCCGCCGCCGCCGGAGGAGGAGCCCGCCGCCGATCCGACCGCTTCAACCACTTCGACCGTTTCAACCGCTTCAACCTCCTACGACGACCTCGCCCCCTACGCCCTGCGCTTCCGCGAGCCGCCGCCGTTCGAGCTCGTGCGCGAGAAGGACGGCAAGGTCGCGTTCCGCGGCGTCGCGAAGCTGACGCACAACGGGCTCTTCAAGGACGGCCGCCCGAACCACTCGGGCGAGAACGTCTACGTGCTCGACTTCACGGAGTTCGCGGAGCCCGGTCGCTACCACCTGCGCGTGCCGGGCGTCGGGCGCTCGTTCGCGTTCGACCTCGGCGCGGACGCCTACGCCAAGGCGTTTCGCGTGCAGTCCACCGGCGTCTTCTTGCAGCGCTGCGGCATCGAGCTCACGCCCGGCCTCGCGGCGGGCTGGCGCCGCATCGCGTGCCACACCAACGGCGTGCAGCTCACGACCGTGAAGACCTGGCTCAAGAACGGCTACGGCCCGCTGCGCGAGAGCCCCGTCCCCTCGCCGAACCCCGCCTATCCCGCGCTCAAGGCGGCGCAGGACGCGCTCCTCGCCGACCCCGCGCTCGCCGCGCGCTTTCCGCTCGAGGGCGACCTGCGCAACGCCGTGGCGGGGTCCTCCGCCGCGCTCGCGCCCATCGCCGAGGAGAAGCCCGGCGGGACATTCGTCGACGACGACTCCTTCGGCGCGAAGGCCTTCCGCACCGGCCGCAAGAACAACGGCCTTGCCGGCTCGTTCGCGATCGACCCCGCCACGGGCGCGACCGTCACGTTCTGGCTGCGCCGCAAGGACGAGGACGGCAACAAGCTCGGCGGCTTTCTGCTCCGCCTCGGCCCGGCGAAGGGCGGCTCGAACATCCCGCTCGACGCGCTCTGGGGCGTCGTGCGCATCGTCGGAAAGCAGTGGATGCGCCTCGGCGACGGCAAGTGGCGCCTCCTCGCCGTCCGCATCGGGCCCGTCGGAGACGACGGCAAGGCGCCGGTCGAGCTGCTCTCGGACGGCGCGATCGTCGCGCAGACGACGGCGAAGCCGCCGTCCACGGACGAGCTGGTCGTCGCGAACGCGACCGACGACGGCGCCGCGGGCTGCTACTTCCGCGACCTGCGCCTCTGGACGCGGCCGCTCTCCGAGGCCGAGCTCGCCACGCTCGCCGACCGCGCCGAGCCGACGATCCCGACGGTGATCCCGCTCCGCGGCGGCCACCACGACGCCGGCGACTACAACCCGCGCTGCCACATCGACGTCGCGCAGTCGCTCCTCACCGCCTGGGAATACGCGCCGCAGAAGTTCACCGACGGGCAGAACGCCATCCCCGAGGCCGGCAACGGCCTCCCGGACATCGTCGACGAGGCGCTCTGGTCGCTCAAGCCCTGGCTCTCCCTCCAGGACGAGGACGGCGGCGTCCGCGCCGGCACCGAGTCCGCCGGCGACCCGAACTTCTACCAGACGGTCGAGCTCGACGACAAGGGCGACTTCGCCTACGACAAGGACTGCAGGGCGTCGTTCGTCTTCGCCGGCGCCTTCGCGCAGGGCTCGCGCGTCCTCGCCGCGTGCGGCCGAAAGAAGGAGGCCGACGAATACCTCAAGCGCGCCCGCCGCGCCTACGACTGGGGCGTCGCCAACGTCCCCGAGGGGCTCCGGGACCTCCCGCAGTACACCTCCTACCGCCTCTGCTCCCGCGCCTACGCCGCCGCGGAGCTCCTCCATACCACCGGCGACAAGAAGTATCTCGAAGACTTCCGCGCGTGCGTGCCGTGGACCGTCTACCCGGACGCCCCCGGCCGCGTCCACGGCCGCTACGAGGCCCTCGAGCCCGCCGCCTCCTTCGTGCGCGACCCGAAGAACGGGAAGCGCGACCCGGAGCTTTACGCGCGCGTCCGCGCCGCCGTCCTCCGCGAGGCGGACTTCTACATCGAGGGCTCCGACCAGATGGCCTACAAGTTCATCCGCCACCCCGACGCGCCGATCAACTGGGGCACCGGCGCCTACGGGAACTCCCTCCAGCCGATCCTCGACGCGTGGTTCCTCACGGGCGACCCGAAGTACCGCGAGTGGACCATCCGCACGTGCGACAACATGCTCGGCGCCAACCCGCTCGGGCTCTGCTGGATCACGGGCCTCGGCGAGCGCACCATCCGCGCGCCGCTGCACAACAGCCGCTACCGTCCGGAGGGCGAGGTCGTGGACGGCCAGCAGGCCGAGGGCCCGTGGGCGCGCGGCGGCGCCTACAACTTCGAGGACACCGTCTACCCGAGGCACGACCCGCTGTTCGCGCCGATGCACAACCACGTCGACTGCCACTTCGCGATCGGCATGGACGAGGGCGTCGTGAACCACCAGGCCCTCGACATGGCCGTCCTCGGCCTCCTCCTCCCCGACGCGAAGTAACCTCACGCCTCAGACCTCTCACCCCCAACCCAACCCTCCCCGCCATGGACTTCGACTCCCGCCTCGCCGCGCTCCGCGCCCGCCAGGACAAGATCCTCTCCGAACCCAACGCCCGCTCGTTCGACGACGGCGGCGCGTTCGTCCGCTACGAGCGCCCCGTCCTCACGCGCCTCCACGTCCCGCTTGAGTGGCGCTACGACCTCAACCCCGCCACGAACCCGATGCTGCTCGAGCGGCTCGCGGTCGAGGCGGTCTTCAACGCCGGCGCGATCCGCTTCGGCGGCAAATACTGCGTCGTCGCGCGCGTCGAGGGCTTCGACCGCAAGTCGTTCTTCGCCGTCGCGGAGAGCGACAACGGCACGGAGGGCTTCCGCTTCTGGCCGGAGCCGATCGTGATGCCGGAGCTCGACGACCCCGCCGTGAACGTCTACGACATGCGCCTCACGGCGCACGAGGACGGTTGGATCTACGGCCTCTTCTGCGTGGAGCGCCACGACCCGTCGCGCCCGGACGACCCGACGGCCGCCGTCGCCGCGGCCGGCATCGCGCGCACGAAGGACCTCGTGAAGTGGGAGCGCCTGCCCGACCTCGAGAGCCCCGGCCAGCAGCGCAACGTCGTGCTGCACCCCGAGTTCGTGGACGGCAGGTACGCGCTCTACACGCGCCCGCAGGACGGCTTCATCGACGCCGGCAGCGGCGGCGGCATCGGCTGGGCGCTCGTGGACGACATCGCGCACGCCAAGGTCGGCGCCGACCAGAAGATCATCGACGCGCGCCTCTACCACACGATCAAGGAGGTGAAGAACGGCGAGGGCCCCGCGCCGATCAAGACGCCGAAGGGCTGGCTCCACCTCGCGCACGGCGTCCGCGGCACCGCGTCCGGCCTGCGCTACGTGCTCTACATGTTCGTGACGGCGCTCGACGACCCCTCGCGCGTCATCGCCGCGCCGGGCGGCGCGGTCCTCGTCCCGTGGGGCGGCGAGCGCCGCGGCGACTCCGCCAACGTCCTCTTCGCCAACGGCTGGATCGCCGACCCGGACGGACGCGTGCTGCTCTACTACGCCTCGTCGGACATCCGCCTGCACGTCGCGGAGAGCTCGGTCGACCGCCTGCTCGACTGGTGCTTCAACACCCCGCCGGACCGCGGCCGCACCGCGCTCTCGGTCGAGGACCGCCTCGCGCTCATCCGCCGCAACCGCGCGCTCGGCTAGCGCGGCTTGCAAACGGCGTGGCCGCGGTCCCCGCGGCCACGGAATCGCCGGATCCGCTCTAGGCCGGGTCGATGCGCAGGCCGAGGCGGATGTAGGTCGGGACGTCGAGGTCCTGGCCGTCGACGACGGCGGGCTCGGCTCCGGCGCCGGCGCGGGACGGCGCGGCGGGCGCGTTCTCGTCGGCGCCCGTCCACGAGCGGAAGAACAGCGCGACGACGGAGACCGTCCCCTCGGCTTCGGGCTCGAGCGCGACGGAGAGGCGCACCGGCGTCCCGGGCGGGAGGAGCCCCGCGACGGCGCGGACGGCGTCGCCGCATTCGGCGAGGCGCAGATCGCGTCCGCCGATGACGCCGACGAGCGCCGCGCGCGCGGTTTCGGCCCGGCGCTCGAGGCCGAGCGCGGGGTCGCGCAGAAGGCCGTCCATCGCGTCGGGGAAGCGGTCGGGGCCCTGCCCGCGGCCGACGCCCATGTCGACGGCGCCGCGGCCGTCGACCGCGAGCGAAAGCAGGGATCCGGGGTCGAGCGCGAGGTAGGCCGGATGGGCGCCGAGGCGCCAGAAGAGCGTCAGGCCGGAGACGAGCGTCTCCGTCGCGCGCGCGAACGCCGCCTCCAGCGTGATGCCGGCGGCGCGGCCGGCGAGGTCGTCGTTGGAGAACTGCAGGCGCAGGTCGCCCTTGCCCTCGGCGGCGGAGAGCGCGGCGGCGGCGGCGCGGAGGCGCTCGGGGCCCTCCATGGCGAAGGGCGTGACGGCGAAGACGACCGTCCGCACGTTGCGCTCGGCGGCGAGGTCGAGGAAGGCGGACAGCAGCCCGGAGCCGACGCCGCCGCCGAGGCCGGCGACGACGATCGCGAGCGAGACGCCGTCGAGCAGCGCGGAGAGCGCGCCCGACTGCTCCTCGGCGGCCATGCGGACGGCGGCGACGTCGCCGCCGGAGCCCTGGCCGCCGCTGAAGCGGCTGGAGCTCTGTCCGAGGAAGAACGGCTGGCAGGCCTTGAGGGAGCCGAGCGAGGCGAAGTCGCAGTCGATCACGGTGGCGGGCAGGTGCCCGGCGGTGGCGCGGGCGACCGCGTCCGCGACGCGGCCGCCGGCGCCGCCGAGCCCGAAGACGCGCTGGACGGGAGTCGTTTCCATTCTAGCGGCCCTCCTTTCCGAAGATGCCGTCGAGGACGCGCTTGAGGGGCCCTCCGCGCCGGGCGGCGGCCTCCCGCTCGGCCTCGTCCTTGCGGACGGCCTGGACGAGCCCGCCCCAGATCGTCGCGTTGCGGACGGGATCGGCGTCGATCTCGCGGCAGCCGGTGGAGAACGACGCGAGCGAGCACGGCGCGTGGAAGATCTCCTCGGCCAGCGCGGCGGCGCCGCCGAGCCGCGCGCCTCCGCCGCAGAGGACGATGCCGGCGCCGAGGTGCCGGAGGGCGTCGTGGCGGCGCAGGTCCTCGCGGACGAGGCGGAAGAGCTCGGACATGCGGGCGTTGACGACCTGCGCCGCGGCGCGGCGCGAGACGGTGCGGTCCGGGTCGCCGAGGTCGGGATGGAGCGGGACGCGCTCGTCGGCCGCGATGCCGCGCAGCGAGGCCTGGCCGGACTCGCGCTTGAAGCGCTCGGCGGAGGCGAGGGAGCCGGGGTTGAAGGCGGACAGGAGGTCCTTCGTCACGTGCTCGCCGCCGACGGGCAGCGACCCGAGGGCGACGGGGCGGAGCCCGCGGTAGGCGCACCAGGACGTGGTTCCGCCGCCGAGGTCGATGCAGAGCGCGCCGTCCTCGCGCTGCTGGCGCGAGAGCGCGGCTCGCGCGGCGGCGAGGCCGGAGAAGATGCGGTAGTTCACCTCGCATTCCGCGGCGTAGACCGCGTCGAGGATCGGTTCGACGTGGCGCGCGGGGGCGTGGGGGACGAGGCCGGAGGCGCGGACGACCGCGCCGGGCATGCCGGCCGGGTCGTGCAGCGGGGTGGGCTCGCCGTCGAGCGAGTAGGAGAGGAAGAGCGCGCCGAAGGGCGCGCGCCCCTCGGGCGCGGCGCCGGCCGACGCCTCCTCGAAGGCGTGGCGCGCGGCGGCGGCGTCCTCCTCCGAGACGGCGTCGGGGTCGGCGGCGCGCGCCTCGCCGGAGACCGCCTCGGCGGCGACGTCGCCGCAGGAGCAGACGAGCGCCACGTCCCGGATGTCGGTGCGGGCCGAATCCTCGGCCGCGGAAAGCGCGGTGGCGACGGCGGTGCGGACGTATTCGGGCGTGACGACGCGGCCCTTCTGCATCCCGGTGGTCTGGGCCTCGCCGAAGCCGAGCGCCTCGGGGGGGCCTCCGCCCTCCCGGGCGCGGCCGGCGAGGACGACGGTGCGCTTCGTCCCCACCTCGATCACGGTCACGATGCTGCTGGATGGCATGAGATGAATCCCTTTCCGGTCCCCCGTCCGGCGCTAGCTGGCGAAGACCTTGCCGGCGCTGAGGATGACGTCGAACCGCGTCTTGTCGCGCGAGGCCGGATCGCGCAGCGTGTCGTCCGCCATGGAGAGCCCCCGGAGGATCTCCGTGTCGCCGGAGATCTCCTCCCAGACGAGGCGGACGAGGCGGTTGTCCGCGGTGAGCAGCTCCAGGTAGACCGGATTGCTCACGTCGAGGTTGGAGAGGCGGAACGCCCGGTCGGGGCGGTCGCAGAGCAGGGCGACGCGCAGCGCGCGCATGACGCGCGCCTCGACGCCGGTCGGCGTCCCGGGCGCGTCGGCGAGCGTGCGGCCGGCCGGGGGCCGGTAGGGCTCGGCGCCGTTCTCGATGCGCGGCAGCGAGCGGTAGCGCTCGACGTCCCGCGGCAGGATCGTGAAGACGAACCCGTCCGCGTCGAGCGCGAGGACCGGCGAGCAGAGGCTGGCGACGGGGATGCGGTCGTGGACGACCACCTCGACCGCGTCGGGGAGGATCTTCGTCACCTCCGCGTCGGCGATGTTGGGCGTCGTGCGCAGCAGCCGCTCCCGCACCTCGGAGGCGCGGAACGAGAAGAGGTTCACGCCCTCGCGCAGCCCCGTGATGTCGCGGATCTCCTGCTCGGACTTGGCGTAGCCGGGCTCGATCGACACGCGCCGCAGCTCGTATTGCGGGTTGCGCGAGAACATCGTCGCGCTCAGCCACCGCCAGGCGAAGAAGCAGGCGAGGCCGATCGCGAGGACCGCGAGCCAGGGCGCCGTCTCCCTCAGCCGCATCGCGCGTCCTCCAGGATGCGGGAGCAGAGCTCGGGGAACGGGATGCCGGCCTTCGCGGCGGCCTTCGGCAGGAGGCTGTGCGACGTCATCCCGGGCAGCGAGTTGTTCTCGAGCACGAAGATGCCGCCGTCCGGCGAGACGCGCAGGTCGATGCGGCCGACGCCGCGGCAGCCGACCGCGCGGTAGGCGCGGAGCGCGATCTCCTTCGTCCGCTCCGCGAGCGGCGCGGCGGCGGGATCCTCCGCGGGGAAGACGTAGTCCGTCCCCGAATCGTCGGAATACTTCGCGTTCCAGTCGTACCATTCCACCCGCGGGCGGATCTCGATGACGCCCAGCGCGGTGCCGTCGCCGACGATCGGGACGGTCCACTCGCGGCCGGGGACGAAGCGCTCGACGACGACGTCCGGGTCGTAGCGGCGCGAGAGCGCGAGCGCGGGCGCCCATTCGGACGCGCGCCGGACGATCGAGACGCCGACGCTGGAGCCCTGGCGCGGCGGCTTCACGACGAGCGGATACGCGATGCGGGGCGCGTCCTCCTCGACGCCCGCGCCGAGGACGTAGCCCGCCGGGACGGGGACGCCGGCGCGCTCGAACGCGGCGCGGGAGAGCGTCTTGTCGAAGCTGACGCGCGAGGCCTCGACGCCGCTCCCGGTGTAGGGCACGCCGAGCGCCTCGAGCGCGGCCTGGGCGCCGCCGTCCTCGCCCCAGGCCCCGTGCAGGGCGAGGAACGCGGCCTCGGTCCCGGCGGGGAGGGAGAAGCGGTTCTCGCGGTCGACGACGACGGGGCGCGCGTCGTAGCCGGCCTCGCGCAGCGCGGCGAGGACGGCCTCGCCGGAGAGGAGGGAGATCTCGCGCTCGGTGGATCCGCCGCCCATCAGGACGGCGACGGTGTGGAAGCGATGTGTCATGACGTGTCCCATTCTACCAGAACCCGTCCCCCGCCGCAAACGGCCCGGGCGGCCGGGGCGCATCTTGTCGGTTGCAATCCGAAATGCCCCTTTCTGCCGGCCGACGCGTCGTCGCCGCCGTCGTCTAGCTCGCGGGCTCGGCGGCCGTCACGGGGCAGACGATCCACGTGGACTCGGGGCGGCGTCTGCTGTGGGATTCTCCGTTGCGCAAAGGCGCAACCCCGTGTCCCAGTCCGCGTCGTCCGCCGCGTCGCGGTCGCGGGCGTCCGGCGCGCAGTCCTCGGGCCGGTCGTTCCATGCGCCGCCGCGCAGGATGTAGTCGCCGGCGCCATCGCGCTCCGTCCGGTTCCTCGGCGGGAAAACATCGCCCCACGTGGTGGAGGTCCACTCCGCCACGTTGCCGAACATGTCGTAGAGGCCCCATGCGTTCGGCGCCTTCTGCCCGACGGGGTGCGTCCGCCCGCCGGAGTTCTGCGCGTTCCACGACTCGGCGTCCGTCTCCGTCGGCGCCGGATCGTCGCCGCCTGCCCGGCAGGCCGTATCCCACTCGGCGTCGGTTGGCAGACGGAACGAAAGGCCCGACGCCTTGGCCGCAGGCAGGGCGGAGAGAGCCGCGAGGAACCTTCCGCAGTCGTTCCAGGATACGTTCTCCACCGGCAGGTCCGCCCCGCGGAACGCGGCGGGGTTCGTCCCCATGACGGCCTCCCACTGCCCCTGCGTCACTTCGTACGTCCCGAACCACAGACCGTCGGGAGTCTTCCTCATCTCCAACGCCTGCGAGCCCGGTAGCGAGATGGTCTTCGCTTCGACCATCGGCGCCGGATCGTCGGCAAGAGATAGGATTGCGCAGACCCATGCGAGAAGCGGGGCGGCGAGGAATCCTTTGGCGGGTGGCAGGAGCATGTTTCTATGTAGAAACTATGTGTCTTTTGCGTTTTTATGTTATAACACTCGCATCCCTGGCGTCAAGAGAAATCCGACGCAAAATTCGCCGAGCTTCCGCAATGGCGCGAAAACCCGGAAAAGGGTCGTGGACGGGAATGATGTCGACCCCGCGCGGCTCGCTACGCGCCGATGTAGGCGCGAATGCAGGAGCCGATGCGCTCGAGCGTGCGGGCGCGCTCGGCGTCGTCGGGGTTGAGCAGCGTGATGCGGAAGCCGTTGAGGTCCGTGTGGAAGCCGGTGAGCGGCGTCACGCAGACGCCGTCCGAGCCCATCATGTAGTGGACGAAGCGCTTGTCCGGCGCGACGCCCTCGTTGCTCTTCTCGACGAACGCGCGCACGGCGGGGTCGGCGATCGGGAGCGACTGGCCGGGCTGCAGGACGCCGTCCTCGAACGTGACGGCGTAGTAGAACGCGCCGTGCACGGGGCGCGCGATGACGCCGGGGACGGTGCGGAAGTACTCGTAGACCTGGTTGGCGCGAGCCTCGAACATCTTCGCGCGGCGCGCCTTGTGCGCCGGCCAGCGCGGGTCGCCGTAGATGCGCGGCAGCGCCATCTGCGGGAGCGTGGTGGAGCACACCTCCATCATCTTGCTCTTCACGAGGATGCCGCAATACTCGTTGAACGCGGGCGACGCCTTGCGGTTGAGCATCTCGATCCAGCCGCAGCGCGCGCCGGGCCACGGCACGTCCTTGCTCAGGCCCCGAAGCGCGAGGCCGGGCACGTCGTCGCCGAGCACCTGCGAGAGGTGGACCTTCTCGACGCCGTTGAAGACGATGTTGCAGTAGATCTCGTCGCAGATCACGAAGAGGCCGTATTTGCGCGCGATGGCGACGATGCCCTCGAGCGTCTTGCGCGGGTAGACGGCTCCCGTCGGGTTGTCGGGATTGACGAGCGCGATCGCGACGACCTGCGGGTTGTAGCGGACCTTGTTCTCGATCTCCTCGAGGTCGGGCAGCCAGCCCGAGGCGGGGTCCAGGCGGAACTGCAGGTGCGGGTAGTCGCCGCGCTTGCCCTCGTTGGAGGTGTGCGTGGGGTAGGAGGGCGACGGCATGAGCACGCGCGCGTCCTTCTTCATGAGGTCGTAGATCTTGTCGACGCCGTCCGCGATGCCGTTGAGGAAGAGGATGTCGTCCGGCCCGACCTTCGTGCCGCCCGGGCGCTCGTTCGCCTTGGCGGCGAGGAACTCGCGCGTGGCGAGGACGCCGCGGCTGGGGCAGTAGGCGAAGGACTTCTCGTCGTTCGCGACGAGGTCCGCGACGATCTCCTTGATCCAGGGCTCGACCTTCTCGCCGGCCGCGACGGGGTCGCCGATGTTCTCCCACGTGATGGGGCGGCCCATGCGCTGGAGCGCGTGGCCGAAGTCCACGATCTCGCGGATCTCGTAGTGGAGGTTGCGGTAGCCTTCGAGGACGATGGGGGGGTGCTGCATGGGGGCGGGATTCTAGCCGTTCCCGCCCGCGTGCGCAACCCCTAGCCCCGGCTAGAAATCGGACAACTGGCGTTTCGATCCCGTTTGGGGTAGAATGCGAATATCGCGCGCGCGTTCTCCGTCCAACGGAGACCCCGCCACGCCGCCGCATGCCATGGACTCCCCTTCCCTCCCCTTCCGCCGCCTCCTCGCCCTTCTCGCGCCGCTCCTCCTCGCCGCGGGCGGATGCGCGAGCCCGACCACGGGCCGCGTCCGCGACGCGCACCTGCTCTGGTCTCCGCCGCCCGGGCAGAAGGAGGTCTCCTCCTACGAGCAGCTCGGCCCGTTCTGGGAGCGCGTCGAGACGCCGGACGGCGCCGTGCGCCGCTCGGTGCGCCCGTTCGTCTGGACGGACATCCGCTCGGCCGAGGCCGGCGTGGAGCACGAGGAGATCCTCTGGCCCGTCTGGTCGCGCGAGCGCCGCGCGGACCAGGTCTCGTGGCGTTTCCTCTGCTTCTTCGGGATGGACAAGGACGTCACCGGCGAGGGCAGCCCGCAGGACCGCAGCTGGATCTTCCCGCTCTGGTTCTCGGGCACGTCGAAGGACGGCGAGGACTACGCCGCGCTCTTCCCGGTCCGCGGCACGATCCGCGAGATGTTCTGGGACCGCATCTCGTTCACGCTCTTCCCGCTGTGGACGACGTGGGACCGCAACGACTGCCACACGTGGAGCGTCCTGTGGCCCTTCGTCCAGCGCCAGACCGGCCCCGGGCGCGACGCCTGGCGCGTCATCCCGTTCTGGGGGCACACGACGGTCGAGGGCCGGCTCGACGCGCGCTTCGTCCTGTGGCCGTTCTGGACGCAGGCCCGCCACGAGGGGATCAACCCCGGGCGCGACTGGATGCTCTGGCCGCTCGTCGGGCGCGTCGACCGCCAGGACGAGGACGCGTGGCTCTTCCTGCCTCCGTTCTTCAACGTCTCGCGCGGCCGCGGCAAGCTCCCCGAGTACCGCAAGATCAACGCCCCGTGGCCGATCGTGATGATCCGCGACTCGAAGGAGTCTCACCTTCGCTGGTATTTCCCGTTCTGGATGCACCGCTGGACCGAGGACGGCAAGGCGGAGAACCGCACCGTGCTCTGGCCGTTCTGGAACGACCGCCGCATCGACGTGAAGGGCTCGCATGCGCGCGAGTGGACGCTCTTCCCGTTCCTGCACCGCTCGACGCTCGCGCGCGACGCCCCCGGCGACACCAACGCCCCGCCGCGCCTCGACGAGGACTATCTGCGCGTGTGGCCGCTCTATTCCCGCCGCCACGACCCGGAGCACCGCCTCGTCAAGATCCCCGACCTCTCCTTCCGCAAACGCTCCGGCGCGCTCGAGCGCAACCTGCTCGGGATGTTCACGCTCTACACGCGCGGCGAGCGCGACGGCGCGGACGGCGCGCCCGAGCGCGTCGACCACGAGGCGCTCTGGGGCGCGCTGCGCCGCGGCTACGGCGAGGACTACTCCGCCACGCGCGTCTGGCCGGTCTGGGACGCGAAGGAGGAGGACGGCGCCTGGCACTGGGACATCCTCTGGGGCCTCGTCGGCCGCTCCGGCCGCGGCGACGAGCGCCGCTGGCGCTACCTCTGGTTCTTCGGCGGCGACCGCCTCGACGAGCGGCCCTGACGCCTACACGCGGTTCTCCGGCGGGGCGTTGCCGACGTTGCGGCGCGCGGTCTCGAGGATGCGCGCGGCGAGCTCCGGGCCGATGCCGGAGACCGCCGCGACGTCCTCGGCCGCGGCCGCGGCGAGGCGCCGCACGGAGCCGAAGCGGCGCAGCAGCGCCTTCTTGCGCTCCGGTCCGACGCCCTCGATCTCGTCGAGCGCCGACTCGCGGATGCGCTTGAGGCGCAGCGTCCGGTTGTAGGTGATCGCGAAGCGGTGCGCCTCGTCGCGCAGACGGATGAGGACCTGCAGCGCGGGGTCGTCGCGCGGCAGGACGATCTCGCCGGTGCCGTCGGGCCAGTCGACGACGAGGATCTCGTAGCGTTCGGCGAGGCCTACGGTCGGGAGCGACGAGAGGCCGAGCTCCGCGAGCTTCTCGCGCGCCGCGCGCAGCTGCGTGATGCCGCCGTCGAGCATCACGAGGTCGGGCAGGGGCCGGCCCTCGGCGAGGAGGCGCACGTAGCGGCGGCCGACGACCTCCGCGATCGACGCGGGGTCGTCGCCGCCCGTGGCGGTCCTGATCCGGAAGCGGCGGTAGCGGTTCGGCGCGGTGGCGCCGTCGACGCTCGCGACCATCGACGCGACGGCAAGCTCGCCGCCGATGTGCGAGATGTCGAAGCCCTCGATGAGGTGCGGCGGTCCGGGGAGGCGCAGGACGCGGCCCAGCGCGGCGTTGCCGGCGAGGACGGCGTCGCGCCGCGCGGCGGGGTTCGGGACGGCGCGAGCGCGGAGCCTCACCATCTCGCGGAGGGCGTCGATCGTGTCGCGCAGGCGCGCGGCCTTCTCGAAGTCCTGCGCCTCCGCGGCCTCGCGCATCTCGCCGGCGAGGTCGGCGGCGACGGCCGGGTCGCCCTTGCGGAGGAACGCGCACGCCGCCTCGAAGCGCGAGCGGTAGTCCTCGGCGGAGACGCACCCGACGCACGGCGCGGAGCAGCACGCGATGCGGTCGTCGTGGCAGTGGCGGTGCGTCTCGGCGTCGGGCGCGGCGGCGTCGCACTTGCGCAGGCCCCAGCGGCGCTCGAGGAAGTCCTTCACGGTGTGCACGACCGTCGACGAGGGGAACGGGCCGAAGTACTCGTCGCCGTCGTCGCGCACGATGCGGCACTCGGAGAGGCGCGGCAGCGTGAGGTGCGTCTCCGCGCGAAGCGCGAGGTAGCGCTTGTCGTCGCGCAGCGCGGTGTTGAAGCGCGGGCGGTAGTCCTTGATGAGGCGCCCCTCGGTGAGCAGCGCCTCCGCCTCGTTGCGGACGACCATCCACTCGACATCCGCGAAGCAGCGCACCATCCCGCGGCGCTTCGGGCTCTCGCGGCGCATGCGCGACTCGCTGAAGTAGCTCGTCACGCGCTTCCGCAGGTCCACCGCCTTGCCGACGTAGACGATCTCGCCGTTGCGGTCGCGGAAGAGGTAGCAGCCGGGCTTCTCCGGCAGCCTCGCGAGCTTCTCGCGCAGGACGTCGGGGACGGCGATCACGGCCGCAGCGCCTCCTCGGCGTCCGCGCGGATCTGCGCCGCGAGCGCGGCCGGCGACTCGAACGCGCGCTCGCCGCGCAGGCGCCGGCGCCATGCGATGTCGAGCGCGCGCCCGTGCAGGTCGCCCTCGAAGCCCGGGATGAAGACCTCCAGGAGAGGCCGGTCCGGGCGCGCGTCCGGGAAGGTCGGGCGGAACCCGAAGTTCGCCACCGCGCGCCGCGCCCGGAGCGCCGGGGCGCCGCGCTCTGCGCGCACGGCGACGTCGACCGCGTAGACGCCGGTCGGCGGCAGCACGGGCGATTCCGGCTGGACGTTCGCCGTGGGCGCGCCGAGCTTCGTCCCGACGCCGCGCCCCTCGCCCGCGCCCAGCGCGTGCTCGCGAATCGCGTAGGGGCGTCCGAGCAGCGCCGTCGCGAGCGCGAGCTGGCCGGCGCGCACCGCGTCGCGGACGCGGGAGCTGCTCGCCGGCGCGCCGGCGACGTCGACGAACGGGACCTCGTGCGCCTCGACCGCGCCGCCGGAGAGCGCCGGGAGGTCCGCGAGGCGGCCCGCGCGGCCGCGGCCGAAGCGCCAGTCCGGCCCGGCGACGACGGCGACCGGCCCCGGGACCGCGCCGAGCACGCGCCGAACGAACTCCGCCGGCTCCATCGCGGCGAGCTCCGGCGTGAACGGCAGGGCGAGGACGCCCTCCGCGCCGGCGGCCTCGAGCGCCTCGAAGCGCGTCGCGCCGGGCGTGAGGAGCGCGGGGGCGCGGTCCGGCGCGAGGACGGCGAGCGGATGCGGATCGAACGTGAGCGCCCACGCGGCGGCGCCGCGCACGCGCGCCCGTTCGCGCGCCTCCCGCAGGATCGCGCGGTGGCCGACGTGCACGCCGTCGAAGAACCCGGCGGCGAGCACGACGCCCCCGGATCCGCCCACGACGTCCTCTGGCCGCTCGACGATGCGCATACGGGCCCTAGTATACCCGACCGCCCCCGCCGAAACAACCCTTCGAATCCGGCTTCTCCGGTTTCGCCGAGCCCTCGCGCGCGCAGGCGCCGCGCGGCTCGCGCGCGATTTTCGTTGACTCCGCGCGCGGTTTGGTCTAGACTGCTCCCCGTTTCCGCGGATGCGGGGGCGGAACTGGCCGCCTTCGCGTTCCTCTTCTTTTGAATCGAAACGGACCCCAGCGGAGCCGAAACCCATGAACAACGACCTCGACACCATCCTCAAGACCCTGGAGCGCGAGCGCGGCATCTCCCGCGCGGACATGCTCGCCACCATCGCCGCCGCCCTCCAGACCGCCGCCAAGAAGAGCCTCGGCACGTCCGGCGACGTCCGGGTCGAGATCGACCCCCATTCCCTCTCCATCAAGGCCTGGGAGCGCCGCGTCGTCGACGACGGCGCGATCGGCACCGGCTACATCACGCTCGCCGACGCCCGCCGCGTCAACCCCGACGCCCAGATCGGCGACACGGTCGAGACCGAGGTGAACCCCCGCGTCTTCGGCCGCATCGCCGCCCAGACCGCCAAGCAGGCCATCGTCCAGGGCATGCACGAGAGCGAGCGCGACATCATGCAGCGCCGCTACGCCGGCCGCGTCGGCGAGATCGTGACGGCGACGGTCCTGCGCACCAACCGCAAGGACATCATCTGCGACATCCAGGGCGGCGGCGAGGCGATCCTCAAGGGCCGCGACCGCATGAAGAGCGACCGCTACAACGTCGGCGAGAGCTTCCGCGCCGTGATCCGCTTCGTCGGCATGGAGCAGGACCCCCGCCGCCTCGACGACGGCGAGTCGGCCGACGGCGCGCCCGTCGTGATGCACGGCCGCCAGCGCGTCAAGCTCATCGACGAGCCGGCCAACAACCCCTGCGTGAAGCTCTCCCGCACCGACCCGCTCTTCGTCCGCGCGCTCTTCGCGGAGCAGTCCTCCGAGATCAAGGACGGCTCGGTCGAGATCGTCGAGATCGCCCGCCAGCCCGGCGTCCGCACGAAGCTCGCGGTCCGCTCCCGCAGCAAGCAGATCGACCCCGTCGGCGCCTGCGTCGGCAGCCGCGGCTCGCGCATCCGCCAGGTCATCAACGAGCTCGGCGGCGAGAAGATCGACATCGTCCCGTGGAACGCCGACATCGCCAAGTTCGCCGTCGCCGCGCTCCAGCCCGCGATGGTCCGCAACGTGGACGTCGACGAGCAGGCCCGCCACATCGTCGCCTACGTCGAGAGCGGCGCCCTCACGCCCGCCATCGGCAAGGGCGGCATCAACTCCAAGCTCGCCGCGGAGCTCGTCGGCTGGTCGCTCACCGTGAAGGAGCTCACCGACGAGGGCGAGACCGAGGAGGAGCTCGCCGCGCGCGCCGAGGCCTACAACCGCAGCCTCGCCGCCCAGACCGCCGCCCTCGCCGAGGCGCTCGGCGTCTCGCCCGAGGTGGCGGCCGACGTCGCCGCGCACGGCTTCCTCACGCCCGACGGCATCATCGAGACGACGCTCGCGGAGTTCGTCGCCGAGCTCGGCAAGTCCGAGGAGGCCGGCGAGGCGCTCCCGGCCGTCGGCGCCGGCGACGCCCGCGCCGTCTGGCTCGCCGCCGAGCGCCTGATGCGCGAGCGCACCGCCGCCGCCCCCGCCGCCGCGGAGGCCCCCGCCGCGGAGGAGCCGCCCGCCGCCGAGGCCGAACCCAACGCCTAGCCCGCCGCACCCGGGAGAACCACGGAACATCGCATGAGACTCTACGAACTCGCACAGGAACTCAAGACGAGCAACCGGGACCTCCTCCGCCAGGCGGAGGGCCTTGGCCTCGAGGTCCGCACGATCCTCAGCTCGCTCGACGACGAGGACGAGGCCTCGCTCCGCGCCGGCTTCAAGCGCCCGCTCGAGGCGGACCTCGCCGTCGCCGACCGCAAGGCCGAGGACGCGCTCGCGCTCAAGCGCGCCGAGGCCGCGGACCTGCTGAGGTCCTCCATCGCCGCGGACGCCCCCGCGCTCGAGGCCGCCCGCGAGCGCGCCGCCGCGTTCCTCACCTTCGACCATCCGCTCGGCGCCGACGCCAAGGCGCCCGCGCCCGCCGCGAAGCCGGCCGCCCCCGCCGCCGGCACGGGCGCAGCCGGTTCCGTGCCCGGGGCTTCAGCTCCGGGATCCGCCCCCGCCGCGCCGCCCAAGCCCGCCCTCGCCCCCGCCGCGACGCGCGCCATCGGCGGCATCGCCCCGCTTCCGGTCCGCACCCGCACCGCGCCGCGCCCGGAGCTCGTGATCCCCAAGCCCCCGCCGAAGCTCCCGCGCAAGCCCGCCGCCGTCCATCCGGCCGACGAGAAGGCCGACGCCAAGGGCGCCGCCAAGCCGCAGACCGCGGGCCTGCAGGGCGCCGGCGGCGTCTCCCGCGCCTCGCAGCGCCTCCGCCAGGACCCGCTCGAGGCGCGCGACCTCGCGCGCGAGAAGCAGCGCGACAAGCGCGACAAGCGCAACGCCGAGCGCGCCGCGGAGCGCGCGGCCGAGGCCGCCGCCGCGGCCGGCTCCCGGACCATCGTCCTGCGCGGCGTCATCGTCGTGAAGGACCTCGCCGAGAAGCTCGGCCTCCGCCCCAACCAGCTCATCACCGAGCTGATGAAGATGGGCGTGCTCGCCTCCATCAACCAGAGCGTCGACGCCGAGACCGCCACGCGCATCGCCGCCGCCCACGGCTTCGAGGTCGAGCACGAGAAGAGCAAGCGCAACAGCCAGGCCAAGCCCGTGATGCGCGACGCCGCGGCGGACGACGACATCCCCGAGGACCGCCCCGACCAGCTCGTCCCGCGGCCGCCCGTCGTCACCTTCCTCGGCCACGTCGACCACGGCAAGACGAGCCTGATGGACTACATCCGCAAGTCCTCCGTCGCGGCCGGCGAGGCCGGCGGCATCACGCAGGCCATCTCCGCCTACTCCGTGGACGTCCAGGGCCGCCGGATCACGTTCCTCGACACGCCCGGCCACGCCGCCTTCAGCGCGATGCGCAACCGCGGCGCGCACCTCACCGACATCGCGGTCATCATCATCGCGGCGGACGACGGCATCATGCCCCAGACGCGCGAGGCGATCCAGCAGGCGCGCGACGCGCACGTCACGCTCATGGTCGCCATCAACAAGTGCGACCTGCCGACCGCCAACCCGCTCAAGGTGATGCAGCAGCTGCAGGCCGAGAACCTCACCCCCGAGGAGTGGGGCGGCTCCACCGTCGTGTGCCAGGTCTCCGCCAAGACCGGCGACGGCGTCGGGAACCTGCTCGACATGATCCTCCTGCAGGCCGACGTCCTCGAGCTCAGCGCCAACCCCGACCGCCGCGCCAACGGCTCCGTGATCGAGGCCTCGATGGCGCCCGGCTCCGGCCCGATCGTCTCCGTCCTCGTGACGGGCGGCACGCTCCACGTCGGCGACGTCGTGCTCTGCGGCGAGTACTACGGCCGCGTCCGCGCGCTCACCGACAGCTCGGGCCGCCGCCTCAAGTCCGCCGGCCCCTCCGGCGCCGTCTCCATCATGGGCCTCTCGGGCGTGCCCGAGGCCGGCGCGGAGTTCCGCGTGATGAAGAACGAGAAGCGCGCCCGCGAGCTCGCGGAGGAGGAGTCGCAGCGCCGCAAGGAGGAGCTGCTGGGCGGCGTCACGCAGGCCCGCAGCGCCGACGAGATCTTCAAGCAGATGCACGAGCAGGACAAGCTCGTCCTCAACCTCATCGTCCGCGCCGACGTGCAGGGCTCCGTCGAGGCCATCGTCGACTCGATCAACCAGATCGAGAGCACGAAGGTCTCGTGCAACGTCATCCAGAGCGGCACCGGCGCCATCGCCGTGAACGACATCGAGCGCGCCGACCACGGCAAGGCGCTCGTGATCGGCTTCAACGTCTCGCCCGAGAGCGGCGTGAACGCGCTCGCGCGGCACGACGGCGTGCGGGTGCAGACCTTCCGCATCATCTACGAGCTGATCGACTTCGTGAAGCAGGAGATGCTGGCGCTGCTGCCGGTCGAGCACAAGGAGGTCGTGCGCGGCCACGCGCAGGTCAAGCAGGTGTTCGACCTCGGCAAGGAGGGCGTCGTGGCGGGGTCCCTCGTCCTGGACGGCTTCGTCACGAGCAAGGGCCAGATCCGCGTCGTGCGGCGCGGCAAGCTCCTGCACACGGGCCCAGTCTCGACCATCCGGCACTTCAAGGAGACCGTCGAGGAGGTGCGCCAGGCGCAGGAGTGCGGCATCATGCTCGAGGGCTTCCGCGAGTTCGAGGAGGGCGACATGCTCGAATGCTTCGCCTTCGAGGAGCTCCCCAAGTCGCTCTAGTCCTCTAGCACCCTAGCACCCTAGGCCATCTAGACCATCCAGACCGTGTGACCGTCCGACCGTGTGACCGTGTGACCGTCCGACCGTCCGACCGTCCGACCAAAATGAAGCCCGACCGCATCACCCGCATCAACGAGCGCGTCCGCGAGGAGCTCTCCGCGGCGCTCTACCGCGTCGGGCCGGGGGACGGCGTCGAGGCGGGGCGGATCTCGTTCGTGTCGGCGAAGGTGTCGCCGGACCTGCACAACGCGATCGTGGAGGTCTCGATCCTCGGCGACGAGGCGCAGGCGCGCACGCTGATGTCGTGGCTGCGCGGGCACCGGGCGGACTTCCAGCGGCACCTGGCGGACACGGTGGGCCTCAAGTACACGCCCGTCCTGGACTTCCGCCGCACCGAGGCGATCGAGAAGGGCGCCCGCGTCCTCTCGATCCTCGACGAGCTCGCCGCCCAGGGCTAGCTACCCGCGCTTCGGCGGGATGACGACGGTGCCGTCCTTCTGCGTGAACGAGCCGTCGCCGGCCGGCGCCCTGGCGCCGCCGCGGCGGGCCCACCAGAGACCGAGGATCGCCAGCGCCTGCGACACCGACCAGTAGAGGCACAGCGCCGCGGGCATCGAGTAGAACATGAAGAGCATCATGACGGGCATCATGACCGCCATCATGCGCTGCTGCTTCGGGTCGCCCGCCGACGGCGTGAGGAGGCTCTGCAGCGTCATCGTCGCCGCCATCGCGACCGGCAGGATGTTCAGGCCGCCGAACGGGAACCACTCCCTGAAGAGTCCCTCCGGCGCGGAGAGGTCCGCCACCCAGAGCCACGGCGCGAAGCGCAGCTCGACGCTCGAGCGCAGCACGGTGAAGAGCGCGATGAACACCGGCAGCTGGATCAGCATCGGCAGGCAGCTCGAGAGCGGGTTCACGTGGTTCTCGGCGTAGAGGCGCATCGTCTCGGCCTGGCGCTTCTGCGGCTCGTCCTTGTACTTCTCGTTGATCTCCTTCATCTTCGGCTGCAGCTCGCTCATCTTGCGCATGCTCTGCTGGCTCTTGCGCGAGAGCGGCAGCAGCACGACGCGCACGAGCAGCGTCAGCACGACGATCGACCAGCCGTAGTTCGGGACGAAGCGGTGGATGAAGTTCAGGAGGTCGAGCAGCCAGCGGCAGAACCACGACCACGTGCCGAATCGCATCACGTCGAGGTGCGCGGGGCTGATCTTCCGAAGCTCGTCCATCTTGCGCGGGCCGACGTAGAGCGAGTAGCGGCGCACGACCGGCGCGCCGGCGGCGGCCGGCGCCTCGGCCCAGCCGAGCGCGGCGGCGACGCTCTCCACCGCGAGCGGGGCGGGGACGGACGATTCGCGGCGGCGCACGGCGGTGCGGACCGAGGTCCCGGGGAGGTCCGGCGTGAGGACCTCGACGAAGAAGCGGTCGCGCACGGCGATCCAGTCGACCGACTCGCCGGCCTGGACGGCGAAGTCCGCCGTCGCCGAGCGCGGCGCCATCGGCTGGATGGGCGAGGCGGAGCACGCGCACCCGCCGCCGCCCGGCCCGCCGAACATCTGCGTGAAGCTCGGGGTGCGGTCCTTCACGAGCGCCCGCGCGGCGTTCTGCTCGAGCGTGCGGGCGCGGCCCTTCGCGTCGCGGACGCGCGCGTCGAGGCCCTCCATCGGGCCCAGCGAGCCGAACCCGCGCGACGGCACGGCCTCCGGCGCGATCGGGCCGAGCGCCACGGAGAGCGCCGGGAGCGGCGCGGCGGCGCCCTCGCGGCGGAACGTGTCCGTCACGGCGAGGTGGTAGCCGTTCGTGCAGGCGACGGTGCGCTCGAGCGTCCAGCCGTCCGCCGAGCGCGCGGACATCGTGACGACGCCGTCCTTCTCCGCGAGCGAGAAGTCGGACTTCGCGCCGAGGCCGGGAATCCCCTCGACCGCCAGCGCAGGCGCGCCGGAGAAGTCGAGCACGACGGGCCCGGAGTCCGCCTCGAGCGCGCGGCGGTAGTCGCGCAGGGTGGCCGACGCGAGCGCGCCGCCCTTGCTCGTGAAGACGAGGTCCATCACCGCGTTCGAGACGGCGAGCGTGCGCTCGGGCTCGTTCGAGGCGGCCTCGACCGGCGCCGCCTCCCCGGCAGGCGCGGCGGCGATCTCCGCGGGCTGCTCCGAGGGCGCGGCGGGGGCCGAGGCCTGCGCCGGCGCGGCGTTCGTGAGCGAGTCGAGGTATTCGGGATGCGCGTCGACGTATTCCTTGAGGGCCTTGCGGTATTCGGCCTGCTGCCGGTTGGAGTAGTACAGCCACCCGCCGAGCAGCGCGACGAGGAGGAAGACGATGAGCTTGTCGGATTTGTTCATGGGAGGGCGCGGAGTCTACCAGAACCGGCCTCAAAAGGCAAAAGCCGTTCTTGCGGTACGTGTCGTTTTCTGGTATTCTCCGCCGCCGTCCGCACGTTTTCCGCAAATACACAACCCGCCATGAAATCCAAGACCCTGTCGTTTCTCGCGGCCTTCGCCGCCATGACCGCCCTGTCCTTCGCCCAGGAGCCGGCGCCCGCCGAGGCCGCCGCCCCCGAGGTTCCCGCCGTCGAGGCCGCGGTCGAGGCCGCCGCCCCCGCCGAGGCCGCGCCCCTGCGCCGAGGCCGCCGCCCGAGCGAGATGCTCCTCGGCGGCGAAGGCGATCCCGTCGAATCCAACGTCGCCGCGACCGAGGAGGCCTCGTCCAACTGGCTGGACAAGCTCACGAAGCTCGTCGGCAAGGCGGACGACTGGGTCTGGGGCCCGACGCTCATCGGCGCGATCCTAGTCACGGGCATCCTCCTTACGGCCGTCCTGCGCCTCGTCCATCTCTTCAACCTCAAGCGCGCGTTCCGCTACACGTTCGTCACGGAGTCGGACGGCCACGGCGAGGTGACGAGCTTCGGCGCGCTCTGCACCGCGCTCTCGGCCACGATCGGAACCGGCAACATCGTCGGCGTCGCCACGGCGATCGGCACGGGCGGCCCCGGCGCGCTCTTCTGGATGGAGGTCGCCGCGTTCTTCGGCATGGCCACCAAATACGCCGAGGGCACGCTCGCCGTGAAGTTCCGCGAGGTCGCGCCCGACGGCCGGGTCCTCGGCGGCCCGTTCTACTACATCGAGAAGGGCCTCGGCCGCAACTGGAAGTGGCTCGCCGTGCTCTTCGCCGTCTTCGGCGTCGTCGCGGGCATCATGGGCATCGGCACGATCACGCAGATCCAGGGCATCACGTCCGCTGCGGACCGCTTCTTCAAGCTCTGCGTCTACAAGGGCGCCGCCGCCCCCGGCTTCGACCTCTTCGGCGCGCACTACTCGTGGGCGATCGCCGTCACGGGCCTCGTCGTCACCGCCTGCGTCGGCCTCGTCGTCATCGGAGGCCTCAAGCGCATCGCGAGCGTCTCGACGGTCGTCGTCCCGTTCATGGCGATCTCCTACGTCCTCGTCTGCGCGTTCCTCCTGATCGGCAACCTCTCCGAGGTCTCCGCGGCGATCGAGCTGGTCGTCCGCCTCGCCTTCAACCCGCGCGCCGTCGCGGGCGGCGTCGCCGGCACGATCTTCATCGCGATGCAGAAGGGCATCGCGCGCGGCATCTTCTCCAACGAGGCGGGCCTCGGCTCCGCGCCGATCGCCGCCGCCGCCGCCAAGACGAACGAGCCCGTCCGCCAGGGCCTCGTCTGCATGACCGGCACGTTCATCGACACGATCGTCATCTGCACGATGACGGGCCTCGCGATCGTCGTCACCGGCGCGTGGGACCCCGCGCTGCAGCTCGAGGGCGTGGACATCACGATCGAGGCGTTCGGCCGCGGCCTCGGCTTCCTGCCGCACGCGGACGTCGTCGGCCCGCTCTTCCTCTCCGTCGCGCTGGCCTTCTTCGCCTTCACGACGATCCTCGGCTGGGACTACTACTCGGAGAAGTGCCTCGAGTACCTCGTCGGCACGAAGCGGCGCGGCATCGTCCTGGCCTATCGCCTGCTCTACGTGCTCGTGGTGTTCGTCGGGCCCTACCTCACGGTCTCGGTCGTGTGGGGCATCGCCGACACGTTCAACGGCCTCATGGCCTTCCCGAACCTCGTCGCGCTCGTCCTGCTTTCGCCGACGGTGGCGCGCCTCACGCGCGACTACTTCCGCCGCCTCCGCGCCGGCGAGATCAAGGAATGAACCGTCCGGCCGTGCGACCATCCGACCGTGCGACCGTCTGACCGTGTGACCGTCCGACCATGAAACAGAAGCTCCTCCTCCTCGCCTCGGTCGCCGTCGGCGTCCTCGCCGCGTTCCTCGCCCACGCCTGGCTCCGGGCGCGCGGGGCGGAGGTGGACCGCCGCCTCGCCGCGATCGAGCGCAGCCAGCGCACGGCCGAGATCCTCGGCGCGCGCCACGCGCTGCCGAAGGGCGCCGTCCTCCGGCGCGAGGACGTCGCGCCGATGCGCACGCTCGCCGCCGTGACGAGCGACGACAACATCCCCGCCGACCAGGCCGTCCTCGTCCTCGGCCGCCCGCTGCTGCACGCCGTCTCCGCCGAGGACCCGATCCTTTGGAGCTACATCGACGGCGGGCGCGACGCCTCGCGCGGCCTGGCGGACAGCATCCAGGCGCGCATGCGCGCCGTCTCGATCCCGGTCTCGGGCGCGGCGGCGGTCTCGGGGCTCGTGCGCCCCAACGACCACGTGGACGTGCTCGGCTCCTTCTCGCTCCCCGCCGAGGGCGCCGCCGCCGGCGGCGCCGAGCCGGAGCTGGTGACGCTCACGGTCCTGCAGAACGCCACGGTCCTCGCGACCGGGACGGAGACCGCGCGCTCGGGCTCGCGCCGCGAGGGCGCGGGCTACGGGACGGTGACGCTGCTCGTCTCGCCGCGCGAGGCGGAGGTGCTCGTCTTCGCCCAGCAGATGAAGGGCCGCCTCTTCCTGACGCTGCGCAACCCCTCGGACCTGCACTTCGAGGAGAAGCTCCCGCGCGTCGACTTCCGCAGGATCGAGGAGGAGCTCGAGGGCCTCAACGCCGAGCGCCAGAAGCGCCTCGGGGCCGCCTCCCGCGCCACCGCCCGGTAGCGCTCCCGCCGTCCCGGCGGGCACATGGCCGCGGTTCCCGCGGCCGCTACCCCTCGCCGTGCCCGTGCTCGCCGCGGTGCGGGGCGTCGAGCCGCGCGAGCAGCTCCTCGATGTGGTCGGCGTGGAGGTTGCGGACGACGGCCAGGCCGCCGCCCGCGAGCGGCTCGAGCCGCGCCTCGGGGTCAGCGCCGCCGAGCGCATGCAGGTCCGCGCCGCGGTTCACGCAGAGCAGGTGCGTCGCGTGCGCGGCGACGACGCCCAGATTGTGCGAGACGAGCACCACCGCCCGCTCCTCCGCGAGGCGCCCGAAGAGCGCCACGAGCTCCTCCTCCGTCCGGTGGTCCACGTTGGCCGTCGGCTCGTCGAGGAGCAGCAGCTCCGGCTCCGCGACGAGCGCCTGCGCGATCGCGACGCGCTGGCGCTGCCCGCCCGAGAGCGCCGCGAACGGCCGCCCGCCGAGCCCCTCGAGCCCGACGCGCGCGAGCGCCGCGAGCGCCGCGTCGCGGTCGGCCCGGCGGAAGCCGCCGAGCGCGCGGCCGGCGTCGCGCCCGAGCATCACGGACTCGAGGACGGTGATCGGGAAGTCGGGGTCGAACTCCACGCCCTGCGGGACGAACCCGACGCGCCGCCGCGCCCGCTCCGGCGCCTCGCCCAGCACGCGCACCGTGCCGAAGCGCGGCCGCAGCTCGCCGAGCAGGAGCCGCAGCAGCGTCGTCTTGCCGCCGCCGTTCGGCCCCACGACCGCCGCGAGCGCGCGGCGCGGGATCTCGAAGGAGACATTGTGCAGCGCCTCGTTCTCCCCGTAGGAGAAGCAGACGTCCCGCACGGAGACGGCCGGTGCGGCCCCTTCTGGCGTTGTCGCGCTCATCGGTCCGCGATTCTACCAGAACCCCGTTCGCGCGGCAATTGCCGCGCGCGCCGCGTTCTGCTACAATGCCGCCATGCACGAATACCCCATCGGCCGGCTCCTCGCCGGCGACGAAGAGGCCGTCAAGGCCGCCTACGACCGCTTCCACGCGCAGCCCGTCGACCTGGAGCTGCTCCACGAGGGGCCCTACCCCTTCCCGAAGTTCCGCACGACGCTCCGCGGCACGACGTCCGTCTCCGGCCCCGGGACGTTCCAGGGCCGCGAGCGCTCGACGCTCACCTTCGGCCCCTCGCGCGAACCCGGCTGGTGGATCGACCGCGCGGACATGCCCGAGCAGTTCCCGATCGGCGTCTCGGTGCGCAACGTCTGGACGACCGCCCGCAACATCGTGCTGCGCTCCGGCAACCCGCACAACTACCTGCGCATGGTCGAGCACATCGTCGCGTTCCGCGTCGGCCTCGCGCTCGACGACGTCGAGGTCTCCGTCTCCTCCGGCGACCCGCCCCTCTTCGACCGCGGCAACCTCGACATCTACGAGGCGATCGAGAAGGTCGGCATCGCGACCTCCGACGAGCCCGCGAAGTTCGTCACCGTGGACCAGCCGCTCACCTTCGGCGGCACGCGCGGCGACTTCCTCACCTTCCTTCCCGCCCGGCCCGGCGAGCTCGGGCTCCGCGTCGACTGCGCCATCTCCTGGCGCAGCGCGATCGGCGACCAGCGCATCGTCTACGACCTCACGCCGGACACCTTCCGCATCGGCTCGCAGGCGCGCACCAACGCCCCCTACAAGGAATACCTCTACGCGCGCACCTTCGGCAAGCTCATCGCCGAGACGCGCAACCTCGGCTACACCACCGGCAACATCCTCATCCACGGCCGCCGCAGCTACTACAACGAGCCGCACCTCATCTACGGCGACCGCTCGCTCGAGGCCGTCTGGCACCGCTCGACGCTGGACCTGCTGGCCGCCGTCGCGCTGATGGACGGCGCCCGCTTCGCCGGCACGATCGTCTCCTACCGCGCCGGCCACACGCAGGACGTGCAGATGTGCTCCAAGCTCGTCCTGCACCGCCACCTCGTCCCGCACTCGTAGCCGGGAGCCGGGCAACCGCGCCGGACGCCCGGCGGATCCGAGGCGCGCCGACGGCTATCCGGGCCCGCCCGGGGAGCCGGGCCGGGCCGCGCGCGCGCAGAGGTTCGCGTAGACCGCGCCGCTGAGGTTGTGCCACACGCTGAACAGCGCGCCGGGGACGGCCGCGAGCGGCATCGACGCGAAATGCACCGTCGCGAGCGAGACGGCGAGCCCCGAGTTCTGCATCCCGACCTCGATCGCGAGCGTGCGGCGGCGGGCCCCGTCCATCCGGAAGAGCCGGCCGGCGCACCAGCCCAGGCCCATCCCCAGGGCGTTGTGCAGCACGACCGCCAGCGCGACGAGCGCGGCCGAGTCGCGGATCCGGGCGGCGCTGGCGGCGACGACGGCCGCGACGATCACCGCGACCACGACGCTGGAGAACGCCGGCATCGCGCCGCGGATTCGCGCGGCGAAGCGCGGAAGAAGCTCGTTGATCGCCACGCCGACGACGACCGGCGCGATGACGATCTTCACGATCGAGAGGAACATCGCGGCGGCGTCCACCTCGATCGTCGCGCCGGCGAGGGCCAGCACGATCGCGGGCGTCGCGAGCGGCGCGAGCAGCGTCGAGCAGGCGGTCATCGTGACGGAGAGCGCCACGTCGCCCTTCGCGAGGTAGGCGATCACGTTCGAGGCCGTCCCGCCGGGACAGGCGCCGACGAGCACCACGCCGAGCGCGATCTCGTCCGGCAGGCCGAGCGCCCGCGCGATCGCCCAGCCCGCGAGCGGCATGCAGAGGAACTGCGCCGCCACGCCGATCGCGACGTCGCGCGGGCGGCGCAGCACGAGCGCGAAGTCGCGCCCCCGCAGCGAGAGCCCCATCCCGAACATCACGACGCCGAGAAGCCACGGCACGCACTTCGTGGGGAGAGCGGCCTTCACCGCCTCCGGCCACGCCATCGCCGTCGCGCCGGCGACCAGCACCAGCGCGGCCATGCCGCCCGCCACCGCGTCCAGCGCCCGGACCAAGAAAGACCGTCGTTCGTTTTCCATGGGCCGGGAATCTACCACCTTTTCCCCCTCCTTTCCACCCTTTTCCGGCGCGATGTCGCGCAATGGGGGCCTTTCCCTCCGGATCGGTTTCTGGTAGAGTATCCGTCTCTCGGGCGGCGCCGCGGCGCACGGGTTCCGCGCCGCCTCGCACCGGGACTTTACGAGATCCGACCATGAACGGCTTCCTCCGCCTCGCCTCCTGCGTCCCCGAGCTCCGCGTCGGGGATCCGTCCTTCAACGCCGCCCGCATCCTCGAGCTCTACCGCAAGGCCGAGGCGGAGGGCGCCGCGATCGCCGTCTTCCCGGAGCTCTCCGTGACCGGCTACTCGTGCGGCGACCTCTTCGCAAGCCGCACGCTGCTCGCCGCCGCGGAGCGGGAGCTGCTCGCCCTCGCCCGCGCCACGGAGGGCCGCCGCGCGCTGCTCGTCGTCGGCGTCCCGGTGCCCGTCGGCGCCCGCCTCTTCAACGCGGCGGCCGTCCTCGGCGGCGGCCGCGTGCTCGGCCTCCCGTTCAAGGAGAACCTCCCGAACTACCGCGAGTTCCAGGAGAAGCGCTGGTTCCGCCCCGCGCACGAGCTCGCGGAGGGCTCGGTCCGGCTCGGCGGCGCGGACGTCCCCGCCGGCGCGGGGCTCGTCTTCGCATGCGGCGAGGGCGCCGGCGCGGCGCGCTTCGGCGTCGAGATCTGCGAGGACCTCTGGGCGCCCGTACAGCCCTCGCAGGCGCTCGCGCTCGGCGGCGCGCAGATCGTCCTCAACCTCTCGGCCGGCAACGAGCTCGTCTCGAAGGCCGACTACCGCCGCTCGCTCGTCGCGGGCCAGAGCGCGCGCCTCGGCTGCGCCTACCTGCTCGCCGGAGCGGGCGTCCACGAGTCCACGTCCGAGATGGTCTTCCCCGGCCACGCGATCGTCGCGTTCAACGGCCGCGTCGTCGCCGAGAACGAGCGCTTCGCCCGCAAGGGCGAGGCGACGCTCGCCGACGTGAACCCCGCCTGGTGCGACGCCGCGCGCCGCGCCTGGTCCGGCTTCGCGGACGCCTCCGTCCCGGCCGGGCTCCGCATCGTCGCGCTCCCCGCTCTCCCGGAGTCGCCCGACCTCGCGCGGCTGCGCGTCGACCCGCGCCCGTTCGTCCCGGCCGACCCCGCCGCGCGCGAGGCGCGCTGCCGCGAGATCCTCTCGATCCAGAGCGCCGGCCTCGCCGGGCGCGTGGAGCGCACCGGCGCGAAGCGGCTCGTCCTCGGCGTCTCCGGCGGGCTCGACTCGACGCTCGCCCTGCTCGTCTGCGCGCGCACGACCGACCTGCTCGGCCTCCCGCGCGCCGCGACGCTCGCCGTCACGATGCCCGGCTTCGGCACGACCGCGCGCACGCGCGGCAACGCCGAGAAGCTCGCGAAGCTGCTCGGCGCGGAGCTGCGCGCCGTCCCGATCGGCCCCGCCGTGAAGCGCCACTTCGCCGACATCGGCCACGACCCGGAGGTGCGCGACGTCACCTACGAGAACGCCCAGGCCCGCGAGCGCACGCAGGTGCTGATGGACCTGGCGAACCAGGAGGGCGGCCTCGTCGTCGGCACCGGCGACCTCTCCGAGATCGCGCTCGGGTGGTCGACCTACAACGGCGACCAGATGTCGATGTACAACGTGAACTGCGGCGTCCCGAAGACGCTCGTGCGCTGGGTCGTCGAGAGCGAGGCGGACGCCGCCCCCGCGCGCGTCGCCGCCGTCCTGCGCGACGTGTGCGCGACGCCCGTCTCGCCCGAGCTCGTCCCGGGCGGCGCGGAGACGCAGAAGACCGAGGGACTCCTCGGCCGCTACGAGCTGCACGACTTCTTCCTCTACCACTTCCTCAAGTGGGGCGAAACGCCGGAGAACCTCTGCGCGCTCGCGCGCCGGGCCTTCGGGAAGGAGGCGACGGCGAAGGAGATCGACGCCGCGCTCGCGCTCTTCCTGCGGCGCTTCGCGACGCAGCAGTTCAAGCGCGACGCCTCGCCGGCCGGCCCGAAGGTCGGCACGATCGGCCTCTCGCCGCGCGGCGACTGGCGCGCGCCGGCGGACCTCTCCCCCGCCCTCTTCGCGCGGAGCTAGAGCGTCTTCGGCCCTTCCGCGGCCACGCGGAGCGCGGCCTCTACCATTGTTTCGGTAGCGGCCTCCGTCCCGCGGCCGCACATCATGTGGGGCGCTACAGCATCAGGTCCTTCGCGTCGATCATGATCTCGTTGCCGATGCGGTTGATGATCTCGCCGCCGACGTTGGAGGACGAGGCCTCGAAGTCGATGGCGAGATCGTCCAGGACCGACATGAGCGCGGTGCGCTTCTCCTCGTCCTCCGGCATCATCGTGTCCAGAATGACCGCGACGTTGTCCGACAGGGTCTTGATGCCGCCGCCGCTGAGAACGGCGTTGGCGACCAGCAGCTCGCCCTGGCCGCCAAGCCCGAGGTTTTCCAGCTTGTCCTTCGCGGACAGAATGGCCTTCTTCTGCGCGTCGGTGAGGTTCTCCTTGCGGATGCCGGGCGCCTCCTTCGGCGTGAAAAAGGACCGGAAAAGCGAGGCGCCGTGCTGGATCGACTCGATGAGGTCGCCGGGCCGGTAGCCGCGCGTCTTCATGCCTTCGCTCCTGGCGTCGGCCTTCTTGAAGGGGTGGAAGTGCGCGGTGGAGGCGAAGATGCCGAAGGTCTCGCACTTGAGGAAGAGGCGGCGCTTGGGCCCGCTGCCGCCCGCGTCCTTGATGTGGTCGGTGTCGGGGATGGTGAAGTAGTGGAAGGTGCGCATGCCGTTGAGCAGGCCGCCCGCGCCGGTGGGCACGTCGTAGCCGCGCGGCATGTTGAGGTGGCCGTCGACGTTCACGGCCTGGTAGGGCTTCGCGTGGGTGGAGGTGCGCAGATACACGTCGTCGGCGCGGTCGAGCCAGCGGGCGATGTTGCCGTCCGGGTCCTCGATGCTGAAGGAGCCGCGATACATGTATTCGCCCTTGCGGAGGGCGGCGGCGTGGACCGCGTAGGTGAGCGCGACGATGTTTTCGCGCGTCGGTTCGAAGAGGTGCGCCTTGCCGCTCATGAGCGCGCCGAGAACGTCGTTGCCGCGCTTGATCTGGGACTCGAGCAGGAAGCGAAGCTCGCCGATGTTGCGCGGGCGGTGAACGGACGAGCGCGTGGTGACGAGGTCGGCGAAGTGGGTCTTGGGGAGCCGGACGGTCATCGTCCTGCCGCCGTATTCGACCGGCACTTCGAGGACGTCGGGCAGCGTCGCCGGATCCAGGAGCGGCCGCGGGTCGGGCTTCGGCACCCGGTAGGGGACGGGCCGGTAGAGCTTCGCGCCCTCGAGGCCGTCGCCGCCCGACTTGCGCGCCGCGTACTCGTCGGGATGCGTGAGCTTCTGGACGTTCTCCTCCGAAAAGGCCGCGAAGAACGCCTCGGCGCGATCCTTGGGAACCAGAATGCGCGTGAAGCCGAGCTCGTCGGCCTCGAAGCGCGCGCCCGCGCCCTTCGCGATGGCTTCCAGGAGCTTCTGCGTCTCCAAGGACATCTTCGTCTCGCAGTAGTAGGCGATGTCGTCGCCCCGGAGGGCGGCCTTCCACGGGACGCGCGTCTCGGGGACGACCTCGAGGTGCTCGAGCGCGACCTTGCCCTTCTTGCTGACCCACGTGGTCGGCGAGGTGAGCTTCTCGAGGTTGGCGACGGTCTCGATCGCGCCCTGGCGCACGGCGGGCGGCCGGTCGGCCAGGTCGTCGTAGAGCTCGAGGTTGTTCGCGGAGACGTCGAGGATCTTCTTCAGCGACTCGTTGAACTCGGCCTCCTTCGCGTCGATGTCGGCGCAGATCTTGGTGCGAAGCGCCTTCTCGGCGTCGGAGATGCCGGCCTCGTCCGGGTTGAAGTGGGCCCGGTATTCGTTGAAGACATTCCGGAACTCGCCGTGCTCCGCCTTTTCGCGGAGGGCGAGGACGCCCTCCATCTTGGAGAAGAACGTGTCGTCGTCGAAGACGGAGAAGTTGTTGAAGCGCGGCTTCGTGCTCTTGCCGTAGGTGTCCTGGAAGGAGAGGTCGTCGGAGACCTTGAGGTACTTGCCGTTGCCCTCCAGCGAGTGGCCGGGGTCGATGGCGAAGAAGCGCCCGCCGACGAACCCCTTGTTCTGGCCGCGCTTGCCGATGCCGTCGCGGTCGGCCGTGACGAGGAAGAACGCCTTGTATTTTCCGAGGCTCTCCATCCGGAGGTTCGGGTCGGCGCCCTTGGGCTTCACGACGCGGCCGTCCTTGAGCATGCCGGCCTCGAGGTCCTTGTAGCCGTCGGCGAACTTGGCGGCGAGCATGATCTTCGGGTGGCCGTCGGAATACGTGCCGCGGACGATCTCGAGCTCCTGCGCGGGGACGCCGGCGACGCGCGTGAGGTCGTTGGCGAGGGCCTCGGTGACGGCGCCCGCGGAGATGGCGTCGGCCGACTGGCGCGAGGTGAAGCGGTAGAGCTGCCCCATCTTGCGGTTCATGGCCACGCGCTCGGGGCGCATGAAGGTGCCGGCGTGCGCCGCGTCGCCCTTCGAGAACTTCTCGCTTTCGTTGTAGTCCAGCTTGACGATGGCGCGCTCGGAGAAGTGCCGGAAGACGGGCGAGAGCCCGTGGTAGTCGTCCCCCGGGCCGACGTTCATCACCGCGTCGCGGATCTGCGCGAAGAGGCACTGCTTGGCCTCCTTGAGGAGCGCCTTGTCCGGGGTCCCGGCGGCCAGCTGCCTGAGGTCGACGTCCGAGAACTGCCCCTTGAGCGCCTGCGCCAGCTCCCGGAAGACGTAGCCCGAGGAGACGCGGCCGTTGCCGGCGAGAAGGTTCTGCGCGGCGTCCTGCAGCGCGAACTCCGCCACGGCGGCCATGCCCGCCGAATGCGCGCGCCCGGCGAGCATGATCTGCTCGCGGACCGACTTGCCCTCGCACTTCGCGGCGAAGGCGGGGTCCTTGGCCTTGAGCGCGTCGAGCTCGGCGAGGCTCGCGTCGGAGCCGATGTCGGCCATCAGGCCGCGCGTGTCGTCGGTCGACCAGTCGTTGCGGTAGATGAAGCCGGGCTCGACGCCGTTCGACTTGAGCTTCTCGAGGAGGACGGGGTTGGTGCCGGAGCGGTTGACGCGCATGCCTTCGCCGAGACGGCCCCGCTTCACGAGATCGGCGATCGAGGTCTCTCCTTCGGAGAAGGTCTGGCCGAGGTTCCGCAGCCCGGTCGCCTCGGCCGGCTTCGCCTCCTTCTCGAGCTTCTCCCGGGAGCCGAGCTTGTGCGTCTCCAGACCGCTCCGTTCCAGCTGCAGCTCCGAGATCGCAGCGTCGATGGTCCTCTGCGCGGCGGCGGAGACCTCCTGCTTCGTCTTGAACGACGAAAGGTCGACGCCCTTCGAGATGCTTTCGGCGACCTTCCGGCGGACCTCGAGACGGTCCTCCTTCGAGAGCTCGAGCATCTTCGGCGCCGTGTCGAGCTGGCGGTTCGCCTCGGCGACGAAACGGTTCTTGCGGACGGTCGCCAGGCTGGAGAGCGTCGCCTTCACGTCGCAGGCGCGCAGCGACTTGTGCAGCTCGGCGCGCTGGCCCAGCACGGAATCGAAGGCGTGGCGCCCGAAGACGCCGTATTCCTCCTCGAGCGCGGCCTTGAACGCCTTCATCGTGGCGTCGTTGGTCTTGGCGCTTTGGGAAAAGACGAAGTTCCCGAGCCGGGCCGAGGCCGTCTTGCCCTCGCCCTTCACCGCGATGTCGCGGGAGGAGAAGAACGCGGAGTTCGCAAGCGTGCGGAAGGTGTCGAGGGAGGGAGGGAGCGGCATGGCGGAGGTCCTTTCGCAGGTAGTACACGGAAGAGGCGGGAAGGTTACACGGCGGGGCCCGCGCTCCGGCGCATGGGTCAGGCCAGCATTCCCAGCGGCGGGGAGGCGGGGGCGGAGGCGCCGGCGGCGGGGAGGGCGCCCTTGACGCGCTCGGCCCAGAGGTCGCAGAGCTGGAGGATCTTCTCGAGCGTCGCGACGAACTCCTCCACGTCCTCGGCGGCCCTGTCCAGGTCGAAGAAGTAGTTGTAGACCACGGTCTCGCTCTCGGGCTCGAGCGCGAAGTAGCCGCCGGCGGTCTCCTTGCCGAAGAGCCCGCCCGCGAGCAGGTCGCGGTAGACCTCGCGCGGGGCGTCCGTCGGCAGCTCCGCCACCTCGACGAAGCAGAGGACGCGGCCCGTCGCCTCGACGAACTGCAGGTTCACGTTGTAGGCGTCGTCCACGCGGACGGACACGAGCCCGCCCTCGTCGGGCACGAGCGAATCGATGCCGGTCTCCTCGCGGATCTGCTTCAGGAACTTCGCGTAGTCTTCGTGTGTCGCCATGTCGTGTCTTTCGGTTGGAGCGCGTTCCATTCTACACGAAACCGGCCGCGAAGGATAGGAAAAACTCGCGCGGGGCGGCGAAACCGCCGCCCGCTCCGCCGGGGCTCGCCCTCCCTATTCCGGCCGGAGGTCGGCGAGAAGGACCTGGAGCTTCTCCTTGGCCCGGTGGATGCGGACCTTGACGAGATTCTCGCTCGCGCCGGTCTCGTGGGCGATCTCGCGGATGGAGAGCTCGCCGATCTGGAACATCGTGAACGCCTCGCGAAGAAGGGGAGGAAGCTGCGCAAGCGCCTTCAGGAGGCGGTCGCGCAGGTATTCGGCGTCGGAGGGCGAGGGCGCGGGCTGCGTCGCGCCCGCGGCGTCCTCGCCGATCTCCTCCACGAACGCGATCTTCGCGTCGTCCCGCCACATGTTCTTGCGGAGGTTCTTCGCGATCGTGTAGACGAGCCCGGAGACGGCGGAGTCGTTGTCGCGCAGGTCGTCGCGCATCTCCCAGAGCTTGAGGAAGGCGCGCTGCGTGAGATCGCAGGCGTCTTCGTAGGTTGAACCGGTCGCGACAAGCCAGTTCGTGAGCTTCGGCGCGATGGCCGTATAGTGCTCTTCGATGGTCATGTCGGGAAGGCCGGCATCGGCGGCGGCGGCAGCGAGAAGGCCGCGGTGAAGAGGCGGCCGAGCGCATCGTCGCGGCGGAGGGCGGACTCCGGGACGGCCTCGACGGCCTCGTCGCCGGAGACGCGCGCCTCGGTGACCTTGAGCGCGGGGCGGTCGGACGCCTGGTCGGAGGCGGCTTCCGGGCGCAAGGTCGCCGCGGGGGTCGCGACGGGGGTGCTGCGGGGGTTGAAGGAGATGTCCATGTTCGTTCGCGTGGGCTTGGGTTCCCGGGCGGAGGGTCCCGTTCCGGGGACACGGCGCGTTCGCGTGTCGCCTATGATACACGAAAGCCCGATGAAATGTTACAAGAAAATTTTTCCACCCTCCTAGACCTCATTTTTCGCTTGACTCTATTAATAGAAACACCTAGAATCCCCTCCGTTCTCGCGAACCACGGAACCGCACGCCATGAACTACCCAGCCACGCTTGAAAAGCTGATCGCCCGCACGGACCTCTCGGAGGACGAGACGTTCGCGCTCTTCGACGAACTCTTCCACGGCGCCCTCACGGACGCGCAGATCGGCGCGTTCCTCGCCGCGCTCTCCGCCAAGGGCGAGACGGTCGCCGAGATCGCCGCCGCCGCGCGCGCCATGCGCCAGGCCGCCGCGAAGATCTCGTCCCTCAAGCCCAACACCGTGGACACCGTCGGCACCGGCGGCGACCACGGCATCACGTTCAACATCTCGTCGACCACGGCGTTCGTCGCCGCCGGCGCGGGCGCCGTCGTCGCCAAGCACGGCAACCGCTCCAGCTCCGGCCGCACGGGCTCGGCCGACTGCCTCGAGGCGCTCGGCCTCAACCTCGCGTGCGAGCCCGAGGTGATGGAGGAGGCCCTCAACGAGATCGGCATCTGCTTCCTCTTCGCTCAGACCTTCCACAAGGCGATGCGGTTCGTCGGCCCCGCGCGCAAGCAGCTCGGCGTCCGAACGGTCTTCAACCTCCTCGGCCCGCTCACCAACCCCGCCGGCGCGCGCACGCAGCTCATCGGCGTCTACGCGCCCGAGCTCACCGAGGTCTACGCGGGCGTCTTCAAGCGCCTCGGCTCCACGCACGCCCTGATCGTGCACGGAAGCGACGGCATGGACGAGATCACCGTCACCGGCCCCTCGCGCTGCTCGGAGCTGAAGGACGGCCTGATCCGCACCTACGACATCGACCCCGAGCCGATCTTCGGCGGCTACGCGGAGCTCGGCGAACTCGCGGGCGGCGACGCGAAGGAGAACGCCGACATCGCGACCGGCATCCTCACCGGGAAGATCCGCGGCGCCAAGCGCAACGTGGTGCTGATCAACGCCGCCGGCACGCTCCTCGCCGCGGACCTCGTCCCCGATCTCGCGACCGGCGTGAAGAAGGCCGAGGAGTCCATCGACTCCGGCGCCGCCTACGAGAAGCTCCGCCGCCTCGTCGAGATATCCAACTCGTAAGCTGGGGCGCACCACGCCGGCGGCGGCAAAGCCGCGCCGGCGTGGGGTCGCATTCAGCATTCAGCATTCAGCATTGACATGCGCGCCCCCCTCAAGATCTGCGGCCTGACCGATCCCGCCGACGCGCGCCTCTGCGCGGAGGCCGGCGCGGCGGCGCTCGGCTCGGTGTTCTACCCGCCGAGCCCGCGGAACGTCTCGCCCGAGCGCGCGGCGGAGGTCTTCGCGGACGTCCCGCCGGACGTCGCGCGCGTCGGCGTCTTCGTCGACGCCACCGCCGCGGACATCCTCCGCGCCGCGCGCATCGCGGGGCTCGCGGTCGCACAGCTCCACGGCGCGGAGCCGCCCGCGCTCGCCGCGGAGCTCCTCGCCGCGGGGCTGCGCGTCCTAAAGGTCCTGCGCGGCGGCGATCTCGCGGCCGAGGCGGCGCGCTACCCCGGGGGCACGCGCTTCCTCGTCGAATGCGGGCGCGGCGCGCTGCCCGGCGGCAACGGCGCCGCGTGGGACTGGTCGGCCGCGTGCGCCCTCTCTCCCCTGCCCTTCGCCCTCGCCGGCGGCCTGGGCCCCGACAACCTCGCCGCCGCCGCATCCGCCTCGGGCGCCGTCTTCCTCGACCTCTCCTCCTCCGTCGAATCCGCCCCCGGCCGCAAGGACCGCGCCAAGGTCCTCGCGGCCGTCGCCACCGCGAGGACCGTCGGCGGCGACCCCGCATTCCTCCGGACAATCGCGTAGGCGGAACGAACACCCGCCACGCGCCCGCACGGTGGAACGGAGGCCCGTCCGCGTGCGTCGTCGCCGACGGATCCGTTCGCGCGCTACGCGCGGCGGAGGTCGCGCAGGAAGAACTGCGGCGCGCCGAAGTTGTCGCGCGCGAAGTGGAAGACCGCGTCGAGGCGGTCGCCGCCGCGGAAGGGCATCTCCGGCCGCCCGAAGACCACGCCTGGCACGGGCGTCTCCGCGAACTCCAGCCGCCAGTTCACCGTGGTGCGCCCGAAGCGCGACGGGTCGCGCGCGAGCGTGAGCCCGCGCATCCCCAGCAGCGGCTGCGGGTTGAGCGTCCCGAACGGCCCGATGCGCGCCAGGTCCGCCTCGAGCGCGGCGTCGGCCTCCTCCGGCCGGATCCACGCCTCGACGCGGCTCTCCGGCCGCATGTCGAGCCCTCGCTCGGCCTCGGCGCACACCGCGGCGAAGCGCTCGCGGAAGGCGCCGAGCCGCTCCTCCGGCAGCGTGAGGCCCGCGGCGGCGCGGTGGCCGCCGAACGTCGTGAGCAGGTCGCGGCAGCGCTCCAGCAGCTGCATCAGGTCGAGGCCCGGGATCTCCGGACAGCGCGCGGACCCGCGCGCGAAGCCCGGCTCGTCGTCCGCCGTGAAGACGATGGACGGCAGGTGGTGGCGGTTGGAGAGGCGCGAGGCCACGAGCCCGATGACGCCGGGGTGCCAGTCGCGGTTGTGCAGGATCATGCACGCGCGGCCCTCGCGGGGGACGCCGCGCACCTCCTCCTCGGCGCTGCGCAGCGCGGCGGCCTCCTCCTCGCGCCGCAGCGCGTTGAAGTCGCCGAGCTGGTGCGCGAGCGGCAGCGCGGTCGCGAGGTCGCGCGCGGCCAGCAGGTCGATCGCGACGCGCGGGTTGCCGACGCGCCCCGCGGCGTTGATGCGCGGCACGAGGACGAACGCCATCGCGCCGGAGTCGACGTCGCCCGAGAGGCGCGCGGCGGACTGCAGCGCGCGCAGGCCGACGAGCTCGCCGGGGCGCGCGCGGTTGAGGATGTCGAGGCCGCGCGAGGCGATGATGCGGTTCTCGCCGACGAGCGGGACGAGGTCGCCGATCGTGCCGACCGCCGCGATCGCGACGAGCGGCTGCATGAAGCGCGGGCCGGCGTCCGGCGGGAGCAGGCGGCGCACGAGCTCGTGCGCGAGCTTGAACGCGACGCCCGCGCCGCAGAGGTGGCGCAGCGGCTCCGGCGTCCCGGGCAGGCAGGGGTTCACGAGCGCCGAGGCGCTGCGCGGCACGTCGAGACCGACTTCGTGGTGGTCGGTGACGACGACCTCGACGCCCTGCGCGACGGCCTTGTCGCACGCCGGCGCATGCGAGATGCCGCAGTCGACCGTGACGATGAGCCTGGCGCCCGGATGCTCGGAGAGGCAGCGGTCGAGCGCGGCCTCGGTGAAGCCGTAGCCCTCGTGGATTCGGTCGGGGATGAAGACCGAGGCGTGCCCGCCGACGCCGAGGATCGCGGCGTGGAGGATCGTCGCCGCCGTCATCCCGTCCGCGTCGAAGTCGCCGAACACGACGATCGGCTCGCCGAGCCCGACGTGGCGCGCCACGATGTCCGCCGCCTCGGCGATGCCGGGCAGGCGGTCGGGGAGCATGCAGTTCTTGAGCAGCGGCCGCAGGAACGCGGCGGCGTCCTCCGGGTCGGCGTGGCCGCGCGCGACGAGGATGCGCGCCGCGGCGGGCGACAGGCGCAGCGCGGAGCCGAGCGCGGCGGCGGCGGCCTCGTCGACCGCCGCGTCCGTCCACTGGCTCGACGGCCAGGGACGCCCCTCGGGGGCGCTCACTGCGCGCCCCCTTCCGCGGCGCGCGCCGCGGCGAGGAAGTCGGCGAGCGGCGCGGCCTTCTCGTAGAGCGCCTTGCCGACGATCGCGCCCTCGAGGTTGGGGCGGCCGAGCGCGGCGAGCGCGGCGATGTCCGCGGGCGCGTGGACGCCGCCCGACGCGACGAGCCGCGCGCCGGCGGGCGCGATCGCGTCCGCCATCGCGGCCATCGCGGCGAGGTTGGGGCCCTGCATCATGCCGTCCGTGGCGGTGTCGGTGTAGATGAACGTCCCGGCGCCGCGCGCGGCGAGGTCGGCGGCGAGGTCGACGGCGCGCGTGCGCGTCGTCTCCGTCCAGCCGGCCACCTGCACGAGGCCGTCGCGCGCGTCGATGCCGGCGACGATGCGGTCGCGGCCGAACGCGGCGGCGAGGCGCGCGACGCAGTCCGGGTCGGAGACGGCGCGCGAGCCGAGGATGGCGCGCGCGGCGCCGGCCTCGAGCACGGCGCGGACGTCGTCGTCCGTCCGCAGTCCGCCGCCGACCTCGAACGGGATGCGCAGCGCGGCGGCGAGCTCGCGGAAGAGGGCGGTGTGGACCGGGCGGCCGACGAACGCGCCGTCGAGGTCCACGACATGGAGGAATTCGGCGCCCTGGTCCTGCCAGGAGAGCGCCATCCGAACGGGGTCGTCGCTGTAAACAGTCTCGTCCTCCGCCCGGCCCTGGCGGAGGCGGACGCAGCGTCCCCCCCGCAGGTCGATCGCGGGAAAAATCTTCATGGGCCTTTTTCTACCACAAACCCCCTCCCCGCGCAAGCGACCCTCCGCGCGTTGAAAGACGCCGGCCGTTCTGGTAGTATCCACGGCCTTGCACGCCATGGAAAAGCACTCCCTCATCGTCGCGCTCGACGTCCCCTCCGCCAGAGAGGCCGCCGCCGCCGTCGCCCGCATCGGCGACGCCGTCTCGTTCTACAAGGTCGGCCTCGAGCTCTTCCTCGCCGACGGCCCCGAGACGCTCCGCCTACTCGCGGGCGAGGGCAAGCGCGTCTTCCTCGACCTCAAGCTCCACGACATCCCCCGCACCGTCGAGCGCGCCGTCGGCTCGTGCCTGCGCTGGGCGCCGGAGCTCCTCACGATCCACGCCCAGGGCTCCGTCGCGATGGTGGAGGCCGCCGCGCGCGCCGTGCGCGAGGCCGGCGCCGCGACGAGGATCCTCGCCGTCACGGTCCTCACGAGCCTCGACCGGAGCGACCTCGACCGGCTCGGCGTCGCGCGCCCCGTGGAGGAGCAGGTCCTCGCGCTCGGCCGCATGGCCGTCGGCGCGGGCGCGGACGGTCTCGTCTGCTCCCCGCGCGAGGCCGGCGCCCTGCGCGCCGCGCTCGGCCCGGACGCGCTCCTCGTGACGCCCGGCGTCCGTCCCGCGGGCGGCGCCGTCGGCGACCAGAAGCGCGTCGCCACGCCGGCCGACGCCATCCGCGCCGGTGCGACGCACCTGGTCGTCGGCCGTCCGGTCCTCGGCGCGCCCGACCCGCGCGCCGCCGCGCTCGCGATCCGCGCCGAGATGGACGGAGCCGCCGGCGCGTAGCGTCGCTCCCCTCCCCCGCCCCGCCGCCCCTCGAAAGACGACCGGACCCGCCGCGGCTGCGTCGGGTCCGGAAGATGGTGGGCAATACTGGACTCGGACCAGTGACCCCCGCCGTGTGAAGGCGATGCTCTAACCAACTGAGCTAATTGCCCGGGGTGCGGAAACGGGGCGAATTAAAGCAGAACCCCTTCCGGAAGTCAATTCAAAACGGCTGCCCCTCGCCCGAATCCGCCGGAAGCCCCCTCGAGAAGGGGCCGCCGCGCGCACGCGCGGCGATGCGACGCCCGGCGGCGGCCGGCGGCGGCGAAGCCGCCCGCCGAGCCCCGCCGGACTCGCCGGCTAGCGGACCTTGCCGGCCTTGACGCGCTTCTCGACGACCTCCTTGGCGATGCCGGCGGGGACCGGCTCGTACTGGTTGAAGATCATCGTGAACGCGCCGCGGCCCTGCGTCAGGGTGCGGACCGTGTTCGAGTAGCCGAACATCTCCGCCAGCGGCACCTGCGCGTGGATCACCTTCTGGCCGCCCTTGTCCTCCATCGACTCGATGCGCCCGCGGCGCTGGCCGATGGAGCCCGAGACGGCGCCGAAGTAGTCCTCCGGCATCGTGACCTCGACGTTCATCACGGGCTCGAGCAGCTGGGGCTTCGCCTCCAGCATGTACTTCTTGAAGCCCGCGCGAGCGGCCAGCTCGAACGCGATCGCCGAGGAGTCGACCGGGTGGAACGAGCCGTCGTAGAGCGTGACCTTGGTGTCCACGACCGGGTAGCCCGCGTAGGGGCCCTTCTCCATCGCGGCCTTGACGCCCTTCTCCACGGCCGGGATGAACTCGCCCGGAATCGCGCCGCCGACGATGGCGTTGACGAACTCGAACGGCGTGCCGGCCGGCTGCGGCTCGAGGCGAAGGTAGACGTCGCCGTACTGGCCGGAGCCGCCCGTCTGCTTGACGTGCTTGTACTGGCCCTCGGCGGTCTGCGTGATCGTCTCGCGGTAGGCGACCTCGGGCGGGTTGACCTGCGCCTCGACGCCCCATTCGCGCTTGAGGCGGTCGACGATGATCTCGAGGTGGAGCTCGCCCATGCCGGAGATGATCGTCTCCTCCGTCTCCTGGTCGTAGGCCACGACGAAGGTCGGGTCCTCGTCCGCCAGCGCCTGCAGGCCCATCGAGAGCTTCTCGGAGTCGGCGTGCGAGACGGGCTTGATCGAGATGGAGATGACGGGCGCCGGGAACTCGATCGACTCGAGCATGATCGGGTGGTCCTCGTCGCAGAGCGTGTCGCCCGTGCGGGTGCGCGCGAGGCCGACGAGCGCGACGATGTCGCCCGCGTAGGCCTCCTGCAGCGCCTCCTGCTTCTTGGCGTGCATGCGGACGAGGCGCGCGACGCGCTGCTCCTGGTCGCGGCCCATGTTCCAGACGGTGGCTCCCGTCTCGAGCTTGCCGGAGTAGATGCGGGCGTAGACGAGCTTGCCCATCATCTTGTCGGAGACGATCTTGAAGGCGAGCGCGGCGAACGGCTCGTCGTCGGAGGGCTTGCGCACCGGCGGCTCCTTGCCCTCCTCCTGCTCCTTCTTCGTGAGCGCGCCCACGACGGGCGGCAGGTCCAGCGGCGAGGGGAGGAAGTCGACGATCGCGTCGAGCAGCGGCTGCACGCCCTTGTTCTTGAACGAGGTGCCGCAGAGCATCGGCTGGATCTTGCGCTCGATGGTCGCCTTGCGCAGCGCGCCCATCAGCTCCTCGGTCGTGAGCTCGCCGCCCTCGAGGACGCGCTCGAGGAGCGCGTCGTCCGTCTCGGCCGCGGCCTCGACCATCTTCTGGCGCCACTCCTGCGCCTGGTCCATGAGCTCGGCGGGGACCTCGCCCTCGATGACCTTGAGGCCCTGGCACGACTCGTCGAAGCGGAGGGCCTTCATGCGGATCAGGTCCACGACGCCCTCGAAGGCGTCCTCCTTGCCGATCGGGATGACGACCGGGACGGGGTTGCCGCGGAGGATGGTCTTCACGTCCTCCATGCAGCCGAAGAAGTCGGCGCCGACGCGGTCCATCTTGTTCACGAAGATGACCTTCGGGACCTTGTACTTCTCGGACTGGCGCCAGACCTGCTCGGACTGGGGCTGGACGCCGGCGACGGCGCAGAAGAGCGCGACCGCGCCGTCGAGGACGCGGAGCGAGCGCTCGACCTCGGCCGTGAAGTCGACGTGTCCGGGGGTGTCGATGATCGTGACCTGGTGGTCGCGCCAGAAGCACGTGGTGGCGGCGGAGCCGATGGTGATGCCGCGCTCCTGCTCCTGGACCATGAAGTCCATCGTGGCGGCGCCGTCGTGCACCTCGCCGAGCTTGTGGTTCTCGCCCGTGTAGAAGAGGATGCGCTCCGTGGTGGTCGTCTTGCCGCCGTCGATGTGGGCCATGATGCCGATGTTGCGGTACTTGTCGAGCGGGATCTTGCGTGGCATTGCCGGATTCCTTGTTGCTGGTGCGCGCGTCGCGCGCGGGGGTTCGGGTTGTTTTCGAAAGGGTGGTTGGGTGAAAAACGCGCGGGATTCTAGCACAGGGGCCGCCCCTCGTTCAAGGCCTTTTTCCGCTTGACACGCCGCAACCCCTCTGCTATCCTCCCGCGCCGTTGCCACGCAACCCCATCGGAGTGTAGCGCAGACTGGTAGCGCGTTTGGTTCGGGACCAAAAGGTCAAGAGTTCAAATCTCTTCACTCCGACCACTTGAGGCCCCCGCGGACCCACGGTCCGCGGGGGCTTCCTTATTTTCTCCGCGGCCCGCGCTACGCCATCGTCGTGAGCATCTCCGGCGTCACGCGCGCCGGGGACGGACGGCCGTCTCTCCAGTCGCGGAAGGCAGCGAGCATCGCCTCGCCCATCCGGCGCACCTCGTTCCCGGAGCTGCCGGCGAAGTGCGGCGTGAGCAGGACGTTCGACAGCGCGCGAAGCGGCGAATCCGCCGCGGGCGGCTCGGGGAGGGTGACGTCCAGCACCGCCGTTCGTCCCGGCTCCTCGCGTAGCGCGCGGGCGAGGTCCGCCTCGACGACCTGAGCCCCGCGGCCGGTGTTGAGGAAGGTGGCGTTCGGCGGCATCCGCGAGAAGAGCGCGTAGTCGAGCAGCCCTCGCGTGGCGGGGTTGTCCGCGAGGTGGTTGGAGACGGTCTGGCACGTCGCGAAGATCTCCTCCAGCCCCGCCTTGCGGACGCCGAGCGCCGCGGCGCGTGCGTCGTCGAGGAACGGGTCGTATCCGAGGACCTCGACGCGGTGCGACTGCAGGGCGCGGGCGACGAGCGAGCCGATGCGCCCGCCCGCGCCGAGCAAGCCGATGCGGGCGCCGAGGTTTCCCGGATACGCGAGCGCGGCGCGGCGCTCGGCCTCGGACGCGGCCGGGGCCTTGGGCCCGTGCCGGAAGCGGAAGAAGCCCTTGTTCGCAAGCAGGATCTGGGCGACGGCGACCTCGGCGACGGGCACCGCGTTCTCGCCCCACGCGCTGAAGACCGCCACGCCGCGCGCGAGCAGCGGTCGCGCGAACGCCTGCACGCTGCCCGCCGCGTAGAACACGGCGCGTAGCCGCGGAAGCGCGGCGGCGAGCTCCGCCTCCGAGAGCGCGGGCATCCCCCAGGTGGCGAAGATCGCCTCGCACTCCGCCGCCTCCCCGACTCTTAGTTCCTCCTCGGAGATCGGCTCGGGATCGAGCCCCGCCTCCTCCCGCAGCGCGTCAACGATCTCGGTCGGATAGACCCTCCCGATCGCCTCGCCTCCGACCATCCTCGCCCTCCCCTTCATCCTCCCCCACCTTTCTCCTTCAATTCCACCGTGCGTGATTTTCATTGTTTCATCTTCTCCCGCATTGCCGTTTCCGTCATTTTTCCGTTTTCGTTTTCGTCTTCGGCTCGCCGGTCTTCCTGAGCCGCATTTGGATCCGCTTTCCGTCCGTTTGCGCCAGCCGTCGCCTTCGCCCGTTACGCCAATCGTCGCCTTCGCCCGCGCTCGCGTTTCTCCCGCTCGTCCCGATCCTCCCGCAACCTCCGGAGGAATCCCGCCACGGTCGCGCTTTCCGGCGCGGCGAGCAGTGCACGCAATCGCTTGCGCGCGCCGGGCAGCCGCTCGCGCAACGTCGGCCGCACCTTCCTCTCGACTTCCGGATCGGCCGCGAGCAGCAGCTCCGTCGGCACGGGATCGAAGAGGTCTTCCGAGTCTCGTGCCTCCCATGCGAGCCGGCGGTAGCCCGTGAGCGCCGCATAGTGAGGCAGCAGGTCCGGGCAGTTCTCGAAGATCCAGCCGCGCAGGCCGCCGTTGCGCCCGACGATCTCCCCGTCGCTGTCGCGGATGAGCGAACTGTCCGTCGTTGCCTCCGCGTCGAGCAACATCGACCCGAGCCGGATCTTCTCCTCCACCTTCCCGCGCCCGCGCGCCCTTTCGTACTGCTCCCGCACCTCGTCGCCGGTCGGCGCGGGCTTGGCGGAGAAGACGCAGAGCCGACGAATCGGCGCGCCTTTGCGGCGGGGACGGTCCGGCAAGTTCGGCATTCCGGGCTCGCGTGGCGGGGTGCCGGACCCCGCCACGGCCTTCTCCAGCGTTCCGAACCAGTCCTGCCACGCCAGGTCGCGCCTTGCGCGAGCCTTGGCGCGGAGCGCGGCGGAGCAGGGCCTGCGCGAGAGCGCAAGCGCCTCGCGCTCGCGGGCGTCCTCGAGACGGACCCGCTGCGCGGCGAGGGCGCGCAGGACGCGGAGGTATTCGATGCGGCCGGAGTCTCGTGCGTCGCGGAGGCGCTGCGCGCATTCGCGGGCGAAGGCGCGGTCGACGCCCGCACGGGCGCGATAGGCGTGGGTGCGAACGGCACGGAACCCCGAAGCGGCGAGCTTGGCCGCAAAAGCGAGAGCGACGAACGGAGTCGCGGCTACGAGCAGATAGAGGGCGATGCCTCCCCAGAACAGTTCGTTGTAGCCCGGCGAGCCGATCTGGAAGGGATATCGTTCGTATGATTGCCGCACGGCCTCGTGGTCGCGCAAGGCGGCGTCGAGGCGGGTCTCTTCGCGGTGTCGGTCGGCACGGCGAAGGGCGGCGGCGGAGATGGTTCGGCGACGGGGGCGGCGGGACATGGCGAAATCGGCAGGAAATGGAGAAAACGAGCGAAGAATGCGGGCGATTCTACACCGCAGGAGCGGTAAAAGCAAGAAAAATCACGCACGGTGGAATTGAATGAAACCAGCTGCGAATGGCGGTCGGGAAGGAGTGTGCGCACCCGCCCTCGCCGGAAGAGGGCGGGCGCACCGAAAAGGCGTTACCTTTGACGGGTCATCCGCAGAGGGATCAGCCAAGCAAAGGATCAGCCAAGCAAGGGAGCTGCCAAGCGGGTGAGCTGCCAAGCAGGGGAGCTGCCAAGCAGGGAAGCTGCCAAGCAGGGAAGCTGCCAAGCAGGGAAGCTGCCAAGCAGGGAAGATGGAAGGGCCGCCGCGCCGGATCGGCGCGGCGGCCCTTGGACGGGTGCCGTCGGAGCGGACTCACGGGGCGGGTCGCCGGCGGGAGGAGCGGTCGCGCCTCCCGCCGCGGCGGCCGCTACGCGAGGCCCTTGCCCTTGAGCGCCTGCTTGGCGCGCAGGGGGCGCTTGAGGAGCGTGCGGATCTCCAGCGGCTGGAGCTTGTCCGCCGTCTCCTGGCTGATGCCGAGCGCGACGAGGCGCTTCTTCTGCGCCTTCTGGCGGCGCGCCCGCTCCGCCGTCGACTTCTTGGGCCGGCGGACGTGCTTGACGCGTTCGAAGTGGTCGTGGGACTGCAGGGACATGGCGCGTTCTCCTTACTTGGCTTCGGCGGTTTCCGCGGCGGGCGCGGCGGCCGGGGCCGCCTCCTTCTTCGCGACGGGCTCGTCCACCCACGAGAGCACGGCCATCTCCGCGCCGTCGGCGGCGCGCTGGCCGAGCTTCACGATGCGGGTGTAGCCGCCCTGGCGGCCCTCCATCATCGGGACGATCTTCTCGAAGAGCTCCTTCGCGGCGGCCTCGTCGCGAAGCTTCGCGGCGACCTGCCGGCGCGCGGCCAGCGTCCCCTTGCGGGCGGCGGTGACGAGCTTCTCGGCGAACGACCGCGCGACCTTCGCCTTGCGGGCGGTCGTGCGGATCGACTTGGCCTTCACGAGCCCGACGGCGAGCATGGCGACGAGCGCCTCGCGGTGGGACTTGGAGCGGCCGAACTTGACGTTGTTCTTTCTGTGGCGCATGGGTTTCCCCCTCTTTCGTTATTTCTTGAGCAGGGCGGGGTCGAACTTCATTCCGAAGGAGAGGCCCATCTGCGTGAGCTTGTCCTTGATCTCGAGCAGCGACTTCTTGCCGAAGTTGCGGTACTTGAGCATGTCGGACTCCTGCTTCTGGCAGAGCTCGCCGACGGTCGTGATGTTCGCGTTGTTGAGGCAGTTGGCGGACCGGACCGAGAGCTCGATCTCGTTGACCGAGAGCGAGAGCTTGGCGCGCAGGTCGTCCGACGAGGCGGCCACCGCGTCGACCTCCCCGTCGTCCGCGACGAGGTCCTTGTTGTAGTTGATGAAGACGTCCAGGTGGTGGCGCAGGATGTCCGCGGCGTAGACGAGCGCGTCGTCCGGGTCCACGCGGCCGTCCGTCGTGATGTCCAGCACGAGCCGCTCGTAGTCGGTCTGCTGGCCGACGCGGCAGTTGCCGACGTCGAAGTTCACGCGGGTGACGGGCGAGTAGATGCGGTCGAGCGGGATCACGCCGATCACGGTCTGGCGCGGGCGGCCGTTCGGGTCGGCGGGGTCCGGATCCCACTCGGCCGGGCGGAAGCCGCGGCCGCGGGTGATCTTGACCTCCATCTCGAACTCGGCGCCCTCGTTGACGGTGGCGATGTGGTGGTCGGGGTTGAGGACCTCCAGGTCCGACGTCTCGGCGGCGAGGTCGCCGGCCGTGACCTCGCACGGGCCCTTGCGCTTGACGACCACGGTCTTCGGCTCGCGCGACTCGGTCTTCACGAGCGTCTTCTTGAGCGCGAGGACGATCTCGGTCACGTCCTCCTTGACGCCCTTGAGCGAGCAGAACTCGTGCGGGGCGCCGGCGATCTTCACGCTGGAGATGGCGCAGCCCTCGATCGAGGAGAGCAGCACGCGGCGCAGCGAGTTGCCGATCGTGCGCGCATAGCCGATCTCGAAGGGCTCCGCGACGTAGCGCCCGAAGGTCTTCGAGCGGGCGGAGGACTCCTCCTTGACGACGTGCTTGGGCATTTCCAGGTCATTGAGGCGGATGGGCATGTCTCTTCTTCCTTCCTTCTTGGTCCCGCCGGGGCGCGCCCGCGGGCGCGCCCGCTGCGGCGGGGGTGTTCGTGGTGGGGATGGATCCCCCGGCGCCGCCGCGCGGGAGGCGCGCGGCGCGGGGGGAGACCGTTAGCGGGAGTAGAGCTCGACGACCGTCTGCATGTCGATCGTCTCGGGGACTTCCGAAACCTCGGGGACGCGGGCGAACGTGCCGGTCTTCGTCGTTTCGTCCATCTCGAGCCAGTCGCAGGCGCGGCCGGCCGGGTGCTTGAGCGACTCGACGACGACCTCCATGTTGCGGTCGCGCTCGCGGATCCCGACCTTCTGGCCGGGCTTCACGATGACGGACGGGACGTTGACGACCCGGCCGTCCAGCTCCACGTGGCGGTGCGTCACGAGCTGGCGCGCGGCGGGGCGCGTGGGCGCCAGGCCGAGGCGGTAGACGACGTTGTCGAGGCGGCTCTCGCAGAGCTGCAGGAGGATGTCCGCGGTGTTGCCCGTGCGGGCGCGCGCGATCTCGTAGAAGCGGCGGAACTGCTTCTCGAGCATCCCGTAGACGTACTTGGCCTTCTGCTTCTCGCGAAGCTGCATGCCGTAGTCGGAGAGCTTGCGGCGGCGCGTCTTGTTCGCCGGGCCGTGCTGGCCGGGGGCGAAGTTGCGGCGGTCGAGGTACTTGTCGGGCCCGAACACGGGCTCGCCGAAGCGACGGGAAATCTTGGTCTTGGGACCGGTGTAGCGAGCCATGGTTAAACCCTCCTGCGCTTGCGCTGGCGGCAGCCGTTGTGCGGAATGGGCGTGATGTCCCGGATCGTCGAGACCGCCATGCCCGAGTTGGCGATGGCGCGGATCGCGGACTCGCGGCCCGAGCCGGCGCCCTGGACGAGGATCTCCACCTCGTGCATGCCCTTGCCGATCGCGACCTTCGCGCACTCCTGCGCGACGAGCGTCCCGGCGAAGGCGGTGGACTTGCGCGAGCCCTTGAAGCCGGCCTTGCCGGCGGAGCTCCACGCGATCACGTTGCCGCGCGCGTCGGTGATGCAGCACTGGGTGTTGTTGAACGAGGCCGTGATGTGCGCGACCCCGGCGGGGATCGAGCGGCGGCGCTTCTTCGCGTCGTCCGCGACGGCGGGGGCGGCGGAGAGCACGTCGCCCATCACGATCTTCATCGCTTCGGACGGCTCGTTCGCGGCCGGGGCCGGGGCGGGCGCCGCTTCGGGGGCGGCGGCCTCGGGGACCTTGGTTTCTTCTGCCATGTTGGTGTTGCTCCGTTGGGGAAGTTACTTGGCCGCGTTCTTCATCGCGTTGCGCTCCGCCTTGTCGCGGACGGCGCCCACGGTGTGCTTCGCGCCCTTGCGGGTGCGGGCGTTGGTGCGGGTGCGCTGGCCGCGGACCGGGAGGCCCTTGCGGTGGCGCGTGCCGCGGTAGCTGCCGATCGAGATCAGGCGGCGGATGTTCTGCGAGACCTCGCGGCGGAGGTCGCCCTCCACGTGGAAGCCCTCGGCCTGGATCGCGTCGATGATCGCGCGGATCTCGTCCGCCGACAGCGTGTTGGCGCGCTTGCCGGGGTCGATCTTGGCGACCTCGAGGACGCGCGCGGCGCGCGCGGGCCCGATGCCGTGGATGTAGCGCAGCGAGATCTCGATGCGCTTGTTGTCGGGGATGTCGATACCCATGAGACGAGGCATGTCTGTTCTCCTCAACCTTGCCTTTGTTTGTGACGGGGATTGTCGCAGACGACGCGGACGACCCCCTTGCGGCGGACGATCTTGCATCGTTCGCACAACCGTTTGACTGAACTGCGCACCTTCATGTGGCGTTTCTCCTGTTGTGTGGAAAAGCGAGGGGTTAGAATACCACCGCCCCGCCCTAAAAGCAAGCGAAAAACGCGATTTTTCGAAAAATTTTTATTCTTGAATGAAATTATTTCGGATGTTTTTATAAATTCGATACATTTTTAAACATTATTAACTAAAATTGTTCGATTGTTATCAAAATTGTTTCTTTCAATTCAATTCAAATATCTGGATTGATAAATACAAAATAATCAATCCAACCCTGGCGATTGACATCCGGTCCCTATCTACGGGCATGGTATGCCAGAAACCACTTCGCGAAGGCGGGGACGCCGACGTCGATCGGCGTCGTCGGCTCGTAGCCGAGCTTCGCGTGGATGCGGGAGATGTCCGCGTAGGTCGCGGGGACGTCGCCCGGCTGCATCGGCAGCATCTCCATTTTCGGCTCGACGCCGAGCGCGCCGGCGAGCACCTCGATGAGGCGCAGCAGCTCCTCCGGGCGGTTGTTGCCGATGTTGAAGATCTCCTCGGGCCCCAGGTCCCTCGACTCGACGCACGCGACGACGCCGGAGACGATGTCGTCCACGTAGGTGAAGTCGCGCTTCATTTTCCCGTGGTTGAAGACCTTGATCGGGCGGCCGGCGAGCATCGCGTCGGCGAAGAGCCACATCGCCATGTCGGGCCGGCCCCATGGGCCGTAGACCGTGAAGAAGCGGAGCCCGACCGTCTGCAGGCCGAAGAGATGCGCGTAGACGTGCGCCAGGAGCTCGTTGCTCTTCTTCGTTGCGGCGTAGAGGCTCACGGGGGAGTCGACGCGGTCGTCCTCCGAGAACGGCATCTTCTCGTTGCCGCCGTAGACGCTGGAGCTGGAGGCGTAGACGAGGCGGGGCAGCCCGTGGTGGCGGCAGCACTCCAGGACGTTCACGAACCCGACGAGGTTGCTCTGCACGTAGGCACCGGGGTTGACGAGCGAGTAGCGCACGCCGGCCTGTGCGGCAAGGTTCACGACGACGTCGAACTTCTTCGCGTCGAAGACCGCGCCGAGCGCGGCGGCGTCCGCCAGGTCCGCGCGGACCATCCGGAAGCCGGGGCGTCCTTCCAGCCGCGCCGCGCGCGCCTCCTTGAGCGCGGGGTCGTAGTAGTCGTTGAAGTTGTCGAGCCCGACCACGGAGTGGCCGCGGCCGAGCAGGCGTTCGGAAAGCGCGGCGCCGATGAATCCGGCCGCGCCGGTGACGAGGATGTCCATGCGCGCGATTCTAGCAGAACGCGCGCGTCGGGGCAAACCGCGCGCTAGGCGAGCGCGGCGAGGACGGCGGAGGCGGCGTCCTCGGGGCGGAGGGCGAAGCGCGCGAGGAGGTCGGCACGGTTCGTGGCGTGCGGGACGAAGGCGTCCGGCCAGCCGAACGCGACGACGCGCGGGCGCGCCGGATGGTCGGCGAGCGCCTCGCGGACGGCGTCGCCGAAGCCGCCCGTGCGGACGCCGTCCTCGAAGGTCAGGAACGCGCGCACGCCGGCGTCGGCCTGCGCGCGAAGGAGCTCCGCGTCGACGGGCTTGGCCCAGCGCGCGTCGACGCGGACGCTGTCGACGCCCTTCGCCTTGAGCAGGTCCGCGGTCTCGGCGGCCCATTTGTCCTCGGGGCCGAGCGTCCAGATCGCGACGGACGGCGCGGGGCCGGTGCGCGAAAGCTCGGCGGCGCGGCCGACGGGCAGCAGCTCGCCGCGGTCGGCGGCGGTGTCGTCCGGCGCGGCGCCGCGCGGGTAGCGGATGGCGACGGGATACGGCAGCGAGAGCGCGGTGCGCAGGAGCCGGCGCAGGTCGGCGGGCGTGCGCGGCTGGGCGATGGCGACGCCGGGGACGGGCCGCAGCAGCGCGATGTCGAAGACGCCGTGGTGCGTGGCGCCGTCGCCCGGGACGGCGCCCGCGCGGTCGAGCGCGAGGACGACGGGCAGGCCCTGCAGGGCGGCGTCGTGGATGACGCCGTCGACGGAGCGCTGGAGGAAGGTGGAGTAGACGGCGACGACGGGGCGCAGGCCGCCGGCGGCCATTCCGGCGGCGGTGGTCATCTGGTGCTCCTCGCAGATGCCGACGTCGCGGAAGCGGCGCGGGAAGCGGCGGGCGTATTCGGAGAGGCCGGTGCCGGAGGCCATCCCGGCGGTGAGGGCGAAGACGTTCCCGTTCTTCTCCGCCTCCTCGCAGAGCGCCGCGCCGAAGGCGTCGGACCACGCGACGGAGCCCTCGGGCACGGGCTTGCGCGCGCCCGAGGCGGGGTCGAAGGGGCCGGTGGAGTGCCACGCCTCGGGGTCGGCCTCGGCGGGGGCGAAGCCGAGGCCCTTGCGGGTGCGGACGTGCAGGAGGACCGGGACGGGCGAGTCGCGCAAGGCGCGGAAGGCGCCCTCGAGCAGGGCGATGTCGTGGCCGTCGACGGGGCCGACGTAGCGCAGGCCGAGCTGCTCGAAGATGGTGTTGGCGCGGCGGACGAAGAGCGACTTGAGACGGCTCTCGAGGGCGTGGTAGTGGCCGCGAAGGCCGCCGAGGCGGAGGCGGCGCACGCCGTAGTCCTCGATGCGGGCCTTCCAGCGGTTGTAGCCGGGGGAGGCGAGCATGCGGCCGAAGGCGCGGGAGAGGGCGCCGGTGGGGCGGCCGATGGACATCTCGTTGTCGTTGAGGACGACGAGCAGGCGCGAGGTCGTCTCGCGGACGTTGTTGAGCGCCTCGAGCGAGACGCCGCAGGCGGCGGAGGCGTCGCCCACGACGGCGACGACGGCCTCGGCGCCGCCGCGGCGGTCGCGCGCGGCGGCGAGGCCGAGCGCGGCGGAGACGGCGGTGCCGGCGTGGCCGGCGCCGAAGGCGTCGCAGGGCGACTCGCAGCGCTTCTGGAAGCCGGCGAGGCCGCCGGTGCGGCGCAGCGTGCGGAAGCGGTCGCGGCGGCCGGTGAGGAGCTTCCAGGCGTAGGACTGGTGCGAGACGTCGAAGAGGACCTTGTCCTCGGGCGGGTCGAAGACGCGCAGCAGCGCGATCGTGAGCTCGACGACGCCGAGGTTCGACGCGAGGTGGCCGCCGTTCGCGGCGACGGTCGATACGATCTCCTCCCGGAGCTCGCGGGCGAGCTCCGGGAGGCGGTCGGGCGGCAGCGCCCGCACGTCGGCGGGCGAGGCGATCTGGTCGAGCAGCGCCATCGCGCGGGCGCGGGACGGGCTACTTGCCGGCCGCGAGGATCTCGTCCCAGACCTTCGTGTAGAGCGCGAGGTTCTCGCCGAGGTCGTCGATCACCTCGCCGCGCCTGAGCGTCTCGGGATCGGGGAAGATCGTCGGGTTGGCGACCATCTCGGGCGCCTCCTCGCGGAGGATCTCCTTGGCGGGGGCGTTCGGGCACCAGTAGACGGTGTACTGCATGTTCTGCGCGGCGACGTCGGGCTGGTGGATGAAGTCGATGAACTTGTAGGCGAGGTCCTTGTTCGGCGCGGTCTTCGGGATGACCATCTCGTCGCAGGAGAGCGAGAAGCCCTCCTCGGGGAGGAAGAACGCGACGTGGTTGCGGTCGGGCGCGATCCCGCCCTCCGCGTCGAGCTGGACCTGGCCGATGTCGCCGCTGTAGCCGTGGACGAGGAGGAACTCGCCGCCGGCGACGCCGGTCTTGAACTGCTCGGACTCGAACTTGGCGATGTTCCTCTTCCACGCGATCACGGTGTCGCGCGCCTCCGCCAGCTCCGCCTCGTTGGTGGTGTTGAGGCTGTGGCCGTGGAAGAGCAGGGCGGCGCCGAGCGTCTCGCGCATGTCGGCGAGGAGCGTCATGCGGCCCATCAGGTCGGGCCGGTCGGAGAAGACGGACCAGGAGTGCGCGGGGGCGGCGTCGCCGGCGAGCTTGTCGTCGCGGTAGGCGATGCCGGTGTAGGTGACCATGTAGGGGATGCCGAACTTCATCGACGGGTCGAGCGACGAGGCGCGGTAGTCGGGGTCGATGTTGCCGAGCGTGGAGAGGCGGGAGTGGTCGATCTCGTCGAGCTTGCCGTCGCGGGCGAGCTTGGCGACCATGTAGCTGGAGGGGAAGAGCACGTCGTAGCCGGAGGCGCCGGCGTCGATCTTGGCGAGCATGGACTCGTTGGAGTCGAACACGTCGATCACGACGCGGCAGCCGTTCTCCTTCTCGAACCGCTCGACCAGCTCGGGGTCGATGTAGTCGGTCCACGTGAAGAGGTGGAGCTCGGGCTTGGAGGAGCCGCAGCCCGCGACGAGCAGGGCGGCGGCGGCGGAGAGGACGAGAACGCTTTTGCGCATTGTCGTGTACCCTTCTTGGCCGGATTAAGGCGACGGCGCGCCGGTTGTGGGAGGTTGGAGCGCGCGGGGCGCCGCGGCGACCGCCGCCGTCCCGCACGCGCGAACGGGGCGGGACTTTACGGCATTCCCCCCCGGAATGCAACCGAAAATTTCGCGCGTGCGCGACGGGCGCAGAAAGCGCTGGATTCCCGCGCGCGATTCGCGTATACTACCGGGCGAACGCGGGGCGTCCGTCCCGCGCTCCGCCTTTTCCTCCTCCCCTACCCCATCCCTCCACCGCCATGAACAAGCAACTGCTCCTCTCCTCGCTCGCCGCCGCGGCGCTGCTCTCCGGCTGCCGCGTCTATCTCCCCGGCGAATCGCCCCGCCGCACCGTGTTCGGAAGCGATGCCTCCTCCCGGACCGCCACGAGCGCCCCCGCCGCGCGCGTCGCCGACGCGACCGCGCCCGCGAAGGTCGCGCCGGCCGACGATCTCGTCGCGCCCCAGCCCGTCGCGCAGACGACCCTCCCGACCGCCGCCCCCGTCTCCGCTCCGGCTCCCGCCGCCGCGCTCCCGCCGACCGCGGGCGCGGACTCCTACCGCAACTACATGGGCGGCGGAGCCGGCGCCGCTCCGGCGCCCGCCACCGCGCCGCGCCGCACGGTCCTTCCCGCGCCCGCCCCCGCTCCGGCGGCATACGTCCCGCCCGCCGGCGCGCACGCGGCGGGCGCGGCCGCCGACGCGCAGTCGTCCCCCTACCGCATGTATACGGTGCAGGCCGGCGACAGCGCGGGCATGATCGCGAACGCGAACGGCATGACGCTCGCGGAGTTCGCGAAGCTCAACAATCTCTCCGACCCCAACAAGCTCCGCGTCGGCCAGACCGTGAAGATCGCGACCGGCCGTCCCGCGCTGGCGGCGGGCCCGGCCGCGCGCCCCGTGCAGCCGGTCGCCGTTCCCGCGGGATACGTCGCCGTGCAGGAGGGCGACACGCTCTCCGCGATCGCCGCGCGCCACGGCACGACCGTGAAGGCGCTCATGGAGGCGAACGGACTCGCGGACGCCAACGCGATCCGCGCCGGCGGCCAGCTGCGCCTTCCCGGGACGGCGGCGACGCCGACGACCTCTCGGACCATTCCGACGCCGACCCGCCCCGTCGCGGTCGTTCCGCCGACGACCCGCCCCGTCGCGGTCGTTCCGCCGACGACGCGTCCCGTCGCGATCGTTCCGACGACGACGCGCCCCGTCGCGACGATCCCGACGACGACGCGCGCCCCGGCCCGCGTCACGGTCGACGAGGCGACCGCCGCGCCCGGCTCCACCGTCACGGCCGGCGACGCGACGATCGACGTCGACGCCGCGCTCTCCGGCGGCGGCCTCGGCGCCGCGCGCCAGCGCGCGCAGAACGCCGTGCAGAACGCCGCGGGACAGGTGCGCGACGCCGCTCAGGCCGCAGGCGACCAGGCCCAGTCCGCGCTCGGCCAGGTCTCGGACGCCGCCGGGCGCGCCGCGGACGCCGTCCGCTCCGCCGCGAGCGCCGGCACGCGGGAATACGTGGTCCAGGAGGGCGACGACATCTACTCGATCGCGATGCAGTTCGAGGCGCAGCCGCTCAAGATCCGCTCCCTCAACGGCGGGAAGTCGCTCGACGACATCAAGCCCGGCGACCGCATCCTCGTTCCCGCCAACTAGCGCGGGGCGATGAAGCTGGCCGGCGCCATCCTCTTCCTCTGCATGGTCGTGCTGATGGGCGTGGGGGTCGTGATCCTCACGAGCGTCGGCAACGTCCAGGGCGACCGGATCTTCGCGGACCCGAACCACTTCTGGATCCAGCAGCTCGTCTTCGGCGCGGCCGGACTCGTGTGCTGCGCGGCCGTCGCATGCGTCCCGCCGTCGTTCTGGTTCGACCGGCGCGTCGCCTGGGCCATCGCGGCGTTCGTCCTCGTGGCGCTCGTCGCGGTGCACGTCCCCGGCCTCGGCTACCGCGCGAACGGCTCGACGCGCTGGATCCGCCTGCCGGGACTCCTGCTGCAGCCCTCGGAGTTCATCAAAATCGCCGCGATCGTCCTCTCGGCCTGGTGGCTCGGCGCGCCGGGCCGCCGCAACGAGGCGTTCTGGGAGGGCGTCGCGGTGCCGGTGCTCGGCATGGGCGTCGTCGTGGCGGGGTTCCTCTCGCAGCCCGATCTCGGCTCGTCGATCATGCTCGTGCTCGTGAACGGCGCGCTGCTCTTCCTCTCCGGCGCGCGCCTGCGCTGGCTCTTCGCGCTCGGCGCCGCGGGGCTCGTCCTGCTCGCCGTCTTCCTCGCGCACGACCCCGTCCGCATGAAGCGCCTCTCGCCCGTCCTCGGGCCGCTGCGCCCGCTGCTCGTGAAGGAGGAGTCCGCGGCGGCGGACGCCTTCCGCCCCGCGGTGGACGACGAGAACTACCAGCTCAACATGGCGCTCTCCGCGCTCGGCGCGGGCGGCTGGCGCGGGCGCGGCCTCGGCGAGAGCCTCTTCAAGCACCGCTACCTCCCGGAGAACCACACCGACTTCATCTTCGCGATGGTCGGCGAGGAGCTCGGCCTCGCGGCGACGCTCTCCTGCGTCCTGCTCTTCCTCGCGATGGCCGCGGCCGGCTTCTACGTCGCGTGGCGCGCGCCCGACCGGCGGACGATGCTGCTCGCCACGGGCATGACGCTGCAGATCTGCCTCTCGGCCGCGGTGAACGTCGGCGTCGTCACCGGCGCCGCTCCGACGAAGGGCCTCGCGCTCCCGTTCCTGAGCTACGGCGGCTCGAGCCTCATCGCCTCCGTCGCGACGGTCGGCTTCCTTCTCGCGATCGCCTTTCGCCGCGGCCGAGAGAGCTCGCCCGCGCGCGAACGCCCGCCGGTCCGCCCCGACTTCATCCCCTCCACGGAGATCTGGAACGGATGAGCGCGCCCCGCATGAAGGTGACCGTCCTCGGCTCGGGGACGTCGACCGGCGTCCCGATCATCGGATGCCGCTGCCCGGTCTGCACGTCCGCCGACCCGCGCGACGCGCGCCTGCGCTGCGGCTTCCACGTCGAGGCCGCCGGCTTCGGCCTGCAGATCGACGTCTCGCCCGACTTCCGCGCGCAGGCGCTGCGCTTCGCCATCCCGCGCGTCGACGCGCTCGCCGTGACGCACTGCCACGCCGACCACGTCCTGGGGCTCGACGACATCCGGCGCTTCAACACGCTGCAGGGCTCCCCCATCCCCGTCTACGCGCGCCCCGCCGAGCTGCGCCGCATCCGCCGCATCTTCGGCTACATCTTCCACCCCTCCGCCGGCGCCCGCCGCGCGCACCTCTACATCGCGCGCCTCGAGCCCCGCCCGTTCGGCCGCGAGCCGGTCCGGATCGGGCCGTTCCTCGTCCGCGCCCTCGCGATTCCGCACGGTCCCGCGAAGGCGACCGCGATCGAGGTCGCGCTCGGCGCGAGGCGCGCCGTGTTCGCCTCCGACTGCTCGCACGTCTCGCCCGCGCTCGCCGCGATGCTGCGCGGCGCGGACCTCGCGTTCCTCGACGGCCTCCGCGACCGCCCGCACGCCGCGCACCTCACGCTCGAGCGGTCCGCCGCGGCCCTCCGCGCGGCGCGTTGCCGCCGCGCGCGCCTGATCCACATCGGGCACGACGTCCCCCACGCCGAGATCGCGCGCCGCTACGGCCCCGCCGTCCTCCCGACCTTCGACGGCGAGGCGTTCGAGCTCTAGAGCGACTCGATCCGGCCCGCGAAGACGTCGCGCATGTCGACGACGGCGATCCGCTCCGGAAGCCCCGCGGGAGCGGCGCCGCGCGGCGTCGCGACGACGGCGCGCCACGCGACCCCGCGCGCCGAGAGCTCCGCCAGGAGGTCCGCCCGGGCGCGGTTCCAGCCGGAGAGGAGGAGCATCGCGGCGCCGGCGCGCGCGAACGCCTCCGCGAGGCGGGGCGCCAGCGCCGGGAGCGTGTCCCGGCCGTAGAGCCACACCTGCGCCGCCGCGAGCGCGTCGAGCGTCGCGCCGAGCGCGTCGTCGTCCGCCCCGCCGAACTCCGCGAGGTCCGGCCCGACCGCCGCCGCCGCGATCTCGCGGCCGTCCGCGGCGAGGCGCTCCGCGACCGCGGCGGCGAGCGAGAGCGCGGCCTCGGGCGGCGTGCGCGGAAGCTGCGCCGAGAACGTCGGCCGCTCCGCGAGCCACGTGTCCGCGAAGAGCGCGACGCGCCCGGGGCCGTCGGCCTCGTATTCGCGCACGATCGGCCGCCCCGCGCGCGCCGAGGAGCGCGGGTGGAGCGTGCGCGGGTCGTCGCCCGGGAGGTAGTCGCGCGTGCCGCGGAAGTCGAGGGCCGCGCGCGCGGCGCGGGAGCCGTCCGCGAGGCCGCGCCGCGCGCGCGGTCCGGCGGGCGCGTCGAGCGCGGCGAGGGGCGCGTGCGCGGGGACGACGCTGAGGACGCGCTCCGACCAGTCCGTCCGGCCGCAGCGCACGAGCCCGAACGGGAACGTCGACTCCGCGCGCAGCGGCTGGAGCCGGTAGCGGCCGCGGCGCAGCGCGCGGCAGCGCCCCGCGCAGCGCGCCGTCGCGCCCGGCGGGAGGTGCGCCACGAAGGCCGGGCGGAACCGCAGCTCGAGCGGGTTCGGATAGAGGAGCGTCTCGACCGAGAGGTCGTAGGCGGCGCGGCGGCGCGAGAGGTTCGAGACCTCGTAGGACGTCTCGAACGAGTCGCCCGCGGCGACGCGCGCCGGCAGGCGCGACGAGACGCGCACGCGCGGCCGGAAGAGGATCGGCTGGGCGACCGCCGCGACCGCGAGGATCGCGAGGAACGCGAAGCCGACGTGCGCGGCGGTGCGGCCGTGGCCCGCCACGAGCAGCGCGGCCGCCGGCAGCGCGCAGACCGCGGCGAGCGCGACCGCCGCGGCGCTCGTCCACGCCTCCTGCGCATACCACGCCCAGCCGGTGAGCGGCACGCGCGAATAGAGCCACGGGCGGCGCAGGTAGACGCGCTCGCCGAGCGGAGGGAAGAGGATGCGGCGCAGGTTCATGTGTTCGGGAGCCGGCGCCCGAACATAGCAGGACGCCGGACGCGAGTCAAACGCGGAAGCGGCGCGCGCCGCCTTGCGGCGGAGCGAGGGATGATGCTAGAATCGCGGGCATCCCACGCGTCGTCCCTCCGGGAACGTCGCACAGGACGCACCCCCCGGCCATGAAACGCATCCTCCCTCTCCTCGCCCTCTCCGCCTCCGCCGCCTTCGCCGGCCCGCTCGACAACGCCTGGCTCAAGGGCACGACCGACAAGGACCCGCTCTCCTACGCCCCCGGCGAGGAGATCGTCTTCACCGTCGAACCCGTCGGGATCGAGGGCGAGCTGCCCGAGGGCGAATGCACGCTCGAGTGGACGCGCTCCGACGACTTCGGCGCCCGCGAGACCGGGCGCCTCCCGTTCGCCCCCACGTCCTTCGTCTACCGCACGAGCCTCGACCGCCCCGGCTTCGTCCGCCTGGAGGCCTACGTCCTCGGGCCGGACGGCAAGCGCTACGCGAAGAAGTTCACCGGCGACGCCTCGACGCCCGAGGGCCAGAAGGCGATGAACGAGTTCGAGAAGAAGCCGCATCACGTCTTCTTCGACGGCGGCGCCGGCGTGCAGCCCGACCGGCTCGAGCCCACGCCCGAGCCGGCGGACTTCGACGCCTTCTGGACGAACCAGTTCGCCCGCCTCGACCTCGTTCCGATCAAGGCCGACCTCGTCGAGACCGACAGCCCGAACCCGAAGGTCCGCCGCTGGGCGGTCCGCATCGACTGCGCCGGGCTGCGGCCCGTCACGGGCTACCTCTCGATCCCGAAGTCCGCGGACGAGGGGCGGAAGTTCCGCGCCCACCTCGAGACGCACGGCTACAACGGCAACGCCTTCTCGCCGAACAAGCCCGGCTGGGTCTCCGGCGACGCGATCGTGCTCAACATGAACGCGCATGGCCTCAAGCTCCCCGAGTTCGGCGCGACCGAGGCCGACCGCAAGGCGCTCCGGTGGGAGGTGCGCTCGCACGACAGGGACTACGCCTTCGACCCCGCCCAGAACGAGGACCCCGAGACCGCCTACTTCAACGGCATGGTGCTGCGCGTCAAGCGCGCGCTGCAGTATCTCAAGACCCTCGAGTGCTGGGACGGGACGAACCTCGTCGCCGCCGGCGGCAGCCAGGGCGGCCTCCAGACGCTCTGGGCGGCGGGCTGCGGCGAGGGCGTCACGCTCGCCCGCCCGGGCATCCCGTGGTGCTGCGACATGGCCGTGAACGCCTCCCGCCGCGAGCGCGGCGCCGCCGGGAACGGGTGGTACATCCCGTGGACCGACTCGATGGGCTACTACGACGCCGTGAACTTCGCCAGGCGCATACCCGCCTCCTGCCGCGTCGAGGTCACGCGCGCCGGCCTCGGCGACTACACCTGCCCGCCGATGGGCCTCGCCCGGCTCTGGAACGCCATCCACCCGGGCAACAAGCGCATCCTCTGGGTCCAGGGCTCCACCCACGGCTACACGCCCCCCGAATACGAGGGCCGCGACTTCGTGCGCGAGGAGCCCTGAACGGCGCGAAACGACGCCTTCCGCGATTCCCGCGGGAATCGCGGTCCTTGACGCATTCCGCGGCCTGGTCTAGACTCGCCGCCCTTTCCGAACACCCCGCCACCGCATCCCATGCTCCAGCCCAAGAAGAACCGCCGGTCGTCCGAGATGGACGCCCTCCTCGAGGAATACGAGGGCCGCGCCCCCGCCCCGCGCGCCGGATTCCAGCCCGGCGAACACGTCCACGGCCGCGTCGTCTCCGTCGGCGACCGCGTCGTCACGATCGACCTCGACGCCAAGACCCCCGGCGTGATCGACCGCGCCGCGTTCGGCGAGGAGCTGCCGCTCCCGGAGCCGGGCGACGAGATCGACGCCTACTTCGTCGCGCTCGAGGACGGCGCCGCGCGCCTCTCCCTCTCCGGCGGCGCGCAGCTCGACGCCTCCGACGAGGCGATCGGCGCCGCGATGGCGGCCGGCGTCCCGCTCGAGGGCAAGTACGAGAAGGAGGTCAACGGCGGCTTCGAGGTCCGCGTGAACGGCCAGCGCGCGTTCTGCCCCTACTCGCAGGTCGCGCTGCACCGCCCGCGCGAGGGCGCGCCCTCCCCGGTCGGGACGACGGACACG
>Ga0310695_10001023_pt1 | contig 68178 bp, 50 predicted proteins | sample RumenRJG_04DNA_FD_203882 | JGI IMG/M metagenome (GOLD analysis project Ga0310695, IMG submission 203882) | Bovine rumen microbial communities from Lethbridge, Alberta, Canada - RJG_04 (v2) (version 2) | ecosystem: Host-associated > Mammals > Digestive system > Stomach > Rumen | place: Canada... | reverse complement strand
GAAGAGCGGGTCCATGTTGCGCATGTCCACACCTCCTCCGTCGCCTCCGACAGTTGCCTCGTCGGTGGTGGGCTCGGGCAGTTCCATAGGTTCGATGGGACCAGGCTGAGCTTCAATGTATTCGTTGATGGCCACCACTTCGGGTGTGTCGACGAAGGCACATTGCACACGGATAGGCTCGCCGCCGTTGACGAAGAGCATGTCGCCGCGTCCGATGAGCTGGTTTGCCCCCGTCTGGTCGAGGATGGTCATTGAGTCGATGCGTGCCATTGTGCGGAAGGCGATGCGTCCGGGGAAATTGGCCTTGATGTTACCCGTGATGATTTTCGTGGTGGGTCGCTGGGTGGCGATGACCATGTGGATTCCCACGGCGCGAGCCAGCTGGGCGATACGGGCGATGGGCAGTTCAATCTCTTTTCCGGCGGTCATGATGAGGTCGCCAAACTCGTCGATGATGACCACCACGTAGGGCATGTAGTCGTGACCGTCGGTCAGGCGCAGCTTACGTTCCACGAACTTCTTGTTATACTCCTTGATGTTGCGAGCGCCAGCCATCTTCAGCAGGTCGTAGCGCGTGTCCATGAGTTTGCAAAGCGAGTTGAGCGTCTTGATGACCTTCGTCACGTCGGTGATGATAGCCTCCTCGGCGTCGTTCTCTGTGGGAATCTGCGCCATGAAGTGGTTCACGATGGGGTTGTAGATGCTGAACTCCACTTTCTTCGGGTCTATCAGCACCAGCTTCAGTTCATTGGGATGTTTCTTGTATAAGAGAGAGGTGATGATGGCGTTCAGACCTACCGACTTACCTTGACCTGTGGCACCAGCCACGAGCAAGTGAGGTATTTTGGCCAGGTCGGCCATGAACACTTCGTTGGTGATGGTCTTGCCCAGGGCAATGGGCAGTTCCATATTGGTGTCGCGAAAGCGCTTGGAGTTCAATACCGACTCCATGGAGACAATCTGTGGCTTGGCATTCGGCACCTCGATACCGATGGTACCCTTGCCGGGAATGGGGGCGATGATGCGGATGCCGAGTGCCGAGAGGCTCAGGGCGATATCGTCTTCCAAGTTGCGGATGCGAGAGATGCGCACGCCCTCGGCGGGCGTGATTTCGTAGAGCGTGATAGTGGGTCCCACGGTGGCATGAATGGAGCGAATCTGTACACCGAAGTCATTGAGCACCTTCACGATGCGGTTCATGTTCGATTGCTGTTCCTCCTTGTCGATGGTGGGGCGTTCGCTGTCGTCGTACTTCTTCAGGAGGTCGAGCGTAGGATATTTGTATTTCAGCCAAGGCTCCTTGGGGTTGATGGGAGTGGAGAGGTCGGCTTCGTTGTTCAGCGTCTTCGTATCGGCCTTCTCTTCGCTACCTCCTGCTTCTACAGCCAGCTTTATGTCGTCTTTCTTGCCGCTGGGCTTCACGTCGGCAGCCTTTTGGTCGAGAATCATTTCCATGTCGGGCTTGCGCGGCTCTGCTTTGTCTTCATCGTCGGCGGTGGTCATCACCACTTCGGGCTGTGAGGCAGCGGCTACGGACGACTGCGGTTGCTCTTCCTGGCTCTCGTCGGGATGTTGGTCGTTGATGACAAACTGCACCTTGCTGGTGAGTGTGCCGATGGGATTCAGAATTTTGCGTACCACATTGATGGTTTCCGAGCTGATGTAGGTCAGAAACAAAAGCGCCACCAGAGCGAGAATGGCTGTCAGTCCGGGTGTGCCCACCACATTCTCGAGCCATTGGCAGCAAAACAGACCGTGGTCGCCGCCGGGGTTGAACACCTGGTCGCCCATGATGGGGGTGAGGAATTTGGCGAAGGTCACCGAACTCCAGATTATGATGACCGCCAAGGCCAGAAACCACTTCAGGATGCTGACATTCTGATAGACGTGCATCATTTTCAGGCCTGTCAGCGCCAAAAAGACAGGGATGAGAAAGGCCGAGAGACCGAAACAACGAGCCATGAAGAACCACGAGAGAAGGGCTCCCATCGACCCGCAACTGTTGCGAAACTCGCGCTCGGTGTTCAGCCACTCGCCAGGCCGCATGTCGAGTACCAGACTCTGGTCGGCCTGACCCGTAGTGAGAAACGATATGAAAGCGATGACCATGTAGATGGCCAACAACAGCAGAACGAGTCCGAAAATGAAATTGAAAATGTCGTTCTGGAAGATATTCTTGATGCCCAGCGCTTCGGTGAACGATGTCTGCTTGCGGGCCTGTTTTTTCTTTGCCATGAATGTGGAATGAACTATTTTCGTGCAAAAGTAATTGATTTTCGGGAGAATCGTGAACGAAATCAATTTTTTTTTCTAATTTTGCACAACTTTTAGAAATAGGTCAAGCCTACGTGGCGTTTTTTTTGAAGTAGTTCATGAGAAAGAAATTGTTTACGAAGTTCAATGCTGAATTGCTCAACACCCTGCCTGTGGAGCATTTCGATGGTCGTATTGTAGATATCACCGGGCGCATTGATGCTGCTCATGCCGTTCGCTGGCTCCTCCGCCAAGACATTCTCGGCTTCGATACCGAGACCCGTCCCCAGTTTCGCAAAGGGGGCCATCCTTACAAAGTGTCTATTCTACAAGTGTCTACCCGCGATACTTGCTTCATCTTCCGACTCTCCGTCGAAGGTGTGGCCGAGGCTGTGTGTCCCTTGCTCGAAGACAAGGAACGGCTGAAGGTGGGCATCTCCTGGGGCGATGACATCCGCGCCTTGCACACGCGTCTTGACTATCAGCCGGGCACCTTTGTCGACATTCAGAACTTGGTGGGTAAGGTGGGCATCGAGGACCTTAGCCTTCAGAAAATCTACGCCAACCTCTTCCGCAAGAAGATTTCCAAGTCACAACGCCTCACCAACTGGGACCGCCCCGACCTGTCACACGAGCAGCTTGTCTATGCCGCCACCGATGCATGGGCCTGCGTACGCATGTACGAAGAGTTGAACCGGCTGCTGACCACGGGCGATTACGAACTGTTGGAAAGTGAAAAGTAAACTTTTCCCCAAGAAACATTTGGAAGAACGAAATAAATGTCGTACCTTTGCCACTCTAATTTTTTGTGCAGATGCAAGAGAATATATACAGCGTTTACCTGAAGAAGGGAAAAGAAGACAGTCTTCGCCGATTCCACCCCTGGGTGTTCTCAGGAGCCATCCAACGCATGGACGAAGGAATCCGCGAGGGCGACATCGTCAGAGTCTATAATGCCCAGGGCGAGTTCCTTGCCGTCGGCCACTACCAGATAGGGAGCATCTCGGTCAGGGTGCTTTCATTTCGCGACGTGCCAGTTGATGATGCTTTCTGGAAAAGCCGGTTGCAGGTTGCGCTCAATATGCGCATCAGCATCGGCATCGCCGACAATCCGCAAAACAACACCTACCGCCTGATACATGGTGAGGGCGACAACCTGCCGGGACTGGTGGTCGACTGCTACGGCAAGACGGCTGTGATGCAGGCGCATAGCGTAGGTATGCACGTCAGTCGGCACGAAATCGTCAAGGCCCTCATCAGCGTGATGGGCAACCGCATAGCGCATGTGTTCTACAAGAGCGAGACCACGCTGCCCTATAAGGCACAGTTGGAGCAGGAGAACGGCTTCCTCTATGGCGGTAGCGACGACAATACGGCGGTGGAGAACGGCCTGCGCTTCCACGTCGACTGGCTTAAGGGGCAGAAGACGGGTTTCTTCGTCGACCAACGCGAGAACCGCGCTTTGCTCGAGCGCTATGCACGAGGGCGTACCGTTCTTAATATGTTCTGCTACACGGGTGGTTTCTCGTTCTATGCCATGCGTGGCGGGGCACGCCTCGTGCATTCCGTCGACAGCAGCGGCAAGGCCATAGAACTGACCAACGCCAACGTGGCACTCAACTATCCCGGCGACACGCGCCATGAGGCTTTCTGCGACGATGCCTTCAAGTTTCTCGACCGTGCCGACGACATCTACGACCTCATCATCCTCGACCCGCCGGCTTTTGCCAAGCATCGGGCAGCCCTTCACAATGCCCTGAAAGGCTATACGCGATTGAATGCCAAAGCTTTCCAGCGCATCCGTCCTGGCGGTATTCTCTTCACGTTCAGCTGCTCGCAGGTGGTTACCAAAGAGCATTTCCGCAACGCCGTGTTCACGGCAGCTGCCCAAAGCGGTCGCAAGGTACGCATCCTTCACCAGCTCCATCAGCCCGCCGACCATCCCGTCAATATTTATCATCCAGAGGGTGAATACCTAAAAGGGCTCGTTCTTTATGTAGAATGAATCACCTATAGAATGAGTGAATGCGAACCTACATAATATATCCAACCCCAAAAACCTATGTCAAACCAGAAAAACTCTCAGGCGTCATCGAGTGGGACGTTTCTGCCGCAAATGGTAGACGATTTCATCAGTCTTCATCACCTGATGCGCCACGATGCGCTCTATTTGGTTGCCCTCTCGGGCGGCGCTGATAGTGTGGCCTTGCTGCTGGTGCTACGGCAGCTGGGCTATCAGGTAGAGGCCATCCATTGCAATTTCAAGCTGCGCGGCGACGAATCCGACCGCGACGAACAGTTCTGTGCCGACCTTTGCGAACGCCTGGGTGTGAAGCTCCACCGTGTTCATTTCGACACGCGCTTCTATGCCTCGCAACACCATGTGAGCATCGAGATGGCCGCTCGGGAGCTGCGCTACAACTACTTTGCCCGATTGGCCAACGAAATCAAGGCCGAAGGTGTCTGTGTGGCGCATCATCTCGACGACTCAGTGGAGACCATTCTCATGAACCTTATTAGAGGAACAGGCGTTCAAGGACTACTTGGAATACAACCAATTAACGGTATGGTAATCAGACCATTACTCTGTGCAAAGAGAAAAGATGTGGTGGACTATTTGAATGCCCAGGGACAGTCTTACGTGACCGATAGTACCAACCTCGAAACCGATGCCGTACGCAACAAGATACGTCTGCAAATCATGCCCTTGTTCGAGCAGATAAACCCCGCCTCCAAGCAGAATATCGCCCGCATGTCGGAGAGACTTTCGTCAGTTGCCGACGTCTATCGGCAGGTGATTGGCGAAGACGCCGCCCGCGTGGTCGAGCATCAGTCTGCCATCGGAGGCTTAGAGCGCTTCCTGCGCATTAGCATCGACGCGTTGCTGAAGGTGCGACAGCCGCACGACACCCTCTATCACATACTCAACTACCTTGGCTTCCAGCCCGCACAGGTGGAGCAAGTGTGGGACAATCTGCATGCCGAGACAGGAAAGATGTTCACGTCAGACACCTACGAGTTGGACTTCGACCGCGGCTATCTGGTGGTGGTGCCACGCCGCACGACACCTTTTCCCGGCTTTACCATCCCCATCGAAGGTACGTATCATCTCGACGGAGGTTTGCCGGTGGATGTGGCGGTGGCCGATGCCAATAGCTGCGACGTCAGCCGCGATGACCTCGTGGCTACGCTTGATGCCGACCTCGTCAGTTTCCCCCTGCGCCTGAGATTTGCGGAGCAAGGCGACCGCTTCCAACCCTACGGCATGAAAGGCATGAAGTTGGTGAGCGACTTCCTGACCGACCAGAAAGTGCCGCTCGCCCTGAAACGTCGCCAGATGCTCGTGGAAGATGCGTCGGGGCGTATCGTTTGGCTTGTCGGCCTGCGAACCGACCAGCGGTTTTGCGTCACTCCCGGCACGCACCGCATACTCACCATCCGCGTGGAGGCCAAAGAGGCGGAACAGCGCCCGATAGGTGTTACCTTGTAGGCGTTCCCCTACAAATGCCTGATAGGTGCGACCCTACAACGGGCGGAACGGTTTCGCCCTTACGGTCGGGGAGGGGGCAGAGTTGGTTCAGCACTTAGGGACATATTCTACATCGTTGCATAGAGCGAATGCGTATTTATATTTAAATAGAATAACAATGAAGAAAACGTTTTTCCCCCTGACGCTCCTGCTCGTGAGCCTTTTGCTCACAGGCTGCGCGTCGTCATCGTCGGTGGGAGCCCCCGACGACGGCACGAAACGCCAATTCCGTGGTGCCTGGATTCAAGCCGTCAACGGCCAATGGACAGGCGTGGGTCGCGACAACATGCAACGCACACTGACTTACCAGCTCGACGAGTTGCAGAAAGACGGCGTCAATGCCATCATCTTCCAGGTAAGGCCTGAGTGCGATGCCCTCTACGAGAGCAAACTGGAGCCCTGGAGCCGCTTCCTGACCGGGCAGCAAGGCTTGGCCCCGCAACCCTATTGGGATCCCTTGCAATGGATGGTCGACGAGTGTCATCGCCGCGGAATGGAACTGCACGCGTGGATAAACCCCTATCGTGCCAAGACGAAGACCACCAACGAGTTGGCCACCTCGCATGTCGCCGTGAAACATCCCGACTGGGTGTTCTCCTACGACGGACTCTACATCCTGAATCCCGCCCTTGAAGCGTCGCGACAATACACCTGCCGCGTGGTGGAGGACATCGTGAGCCGCTACGACGTGGACGGACTCCACATCGATGACTATTTCTATCCCTATCCCGTGGCAGGACAGCAGATTCCCGACACGCAGCTCTATCAGCAGACAGGTGGGGCATTCGCCTCCATTGGCGACTGGCGACGCCACAACGTCGACCTGCTCATACGCGACCTACACAAGACCATCCATCGCGTGAAACCCTGGGTGAAGTTCGGCGTGTCGCCATTCGGCATCTATCGCAACAAGAAGAACGACCCTAACGGAAGCCTAACCAACGGACTGCAGAACTACGACGACCTCTATGCCGACGTGCTCACATGGCTTGAGAACGGATGGGTGGACTACCTCGTGCCGCAGCTCTACTGGGAGATAGGCAACAAGGCTGCCGACTACAAGGAGCTCATCCAATGGTGGAACCGCTACGCCGCCCAGCGTCCGCTCTACATCGGCGAAGACGTGGAGCGTACCGCCAAATTCGGCGATATGGCGCAGAAGATGCAGTTGCACGAGCAGATGAAGAATGTCGGGGGAACGGTACTCTGGTATGCGAAGGCCGCCGTTGACAACGTAGGCGGTTATGCCACCCAATTGCGCAACAACTATTGGCGCACCTTGGCCCTGCAACCGCGCATGGACTTTATCGACGGCATTGCCCCGAAACCCATCCGCAAGCCGAAGGTCATTGAAACAGGCGAAGGACCCGTCATCTTCTGGAAAGCGCCGAAGGGGAATGGTTGGAAAAATGAAGCCGTGAAATACGTGGTCTATCGTTTCCGCCAAGGTGAGCCCATCCATATCGCCAACACCTCACACATTATCGCCACCACGACCAACACGTTCCTGCGCATCAGCCCTGAAAGAACGATGGCCACCTATGTCATCACAGCACTCGACCGTATGGGCAACGAGAGTGAAGGGCGCTCAGTAGTTTTCTAAAAGGAGCAAAAAGACCAGCGTTTTTCCCCTGCTAAGGGGGCGTGTCAAAACTCTGCCTACACGCAGGTCGCATTTGGTATTTTGACACAATCTCTGTTCGGCTGGATCCGGCCGAACAGAGTATTATTTTTAAACGGGAAAACAGTAGCCTGATCGGTTGCGGTCAGATGCCTAAAATGCTGACCAACACACACCAAAAAACAATAATTGCGGCTACCGCGCACAAAAAGAGGAAGCCGTATTTTTTTAGGAACTTGCGGCGCATGCGGTTTCGTTCGTTCTTCAGACGATAAGCCTCGGCGTCGTCGAAGCGTTTCAAGTCTTTCAGTTTTCTCGATATTTCTCTATATCTTTTGTAGCTCATTGTTGGTCGTTTAGTAAAAAACAGTTGCAAAGGTAGCAATTATTTTACAATTACCACTTTTGCAACTGTATATTTAAGTGAATTTAACCCAAAGGCGAACATTTCATCGAGCATCCGCCCCCAGTTTTCGGGAATTGCTCAGAATCGGAAGTCGAGTTCCAAGTCCACCAGGTTGTAGTCGTGCTTGGTCAGCGTGCGGTCGTTGACGCGGGCATACTCGAAGTTCAGCTGAAGGTTCTTCGTGAAGAAGTAGTTCAGGCCAGCCTCCACAGAGTTGAGCGACGTAGCCCATTCCTTCGACTTGCGGTAGGTCTGGTAGCGCGCCTTGGCGTGGAGCTTGCTCTTGATCACGGGTACGATGCCGAATACATACCAGCCGTCGGCCTTGTCGCCCAGGCTGTAGTCCACCACGGTGCTGCCAATCACGCCCGAGCCCCAGCCCTGCGAGTGCAAGTACTCAGCGCGGAAGGTGTACTCGTTCTTGTCCCATTCGGCCGAGAGACAGTAGCGGTTCAGCCCCACACTCTCGTTGTTGCCCTCAACGGTGGTCATTCCGCCGTGACTGCCCGTCCAGCCGAAGGCACCGATGCGGAGCCCGTCAACAGGCATCACCCACACACCGCCGATGATGTCCTTGCGGTTGTCCTTGTCAGAGCGGTTGATGCCCTCGCCGTTGTACACACCCACCTGATAGTGGAGCAGCGAGCGGCCGTTGCTGTTGGGAAACAGGTTGCCTTGCACCTGGATACCGATGTCGCGGCCACCGCTCGACTTCTCGCCCACACGGTCGCCGAAGCCCGACAGACGGTTGATCACGTCGGCATAGCCGCGCCAACCTTGCGTCACGGGGTGCGTGGGGTTCTCGAAGGTGAACGCGCGTTTAAACTGACCCACTCTCACCTGGAACTCCTTATGCTTCACCCATTCGCCGTAGAGGTCCATCAGCTGCACGGTGGGCTCGCCGGGACCTTTCGCATTGGTGCCCTGAATCTGGGCACGCCAGGCGAAGTCGCTAATCTTGCCGTCTAAAATCATACGGAGCAGGCGCAGGTTGAACGTGTTCGACTCCTCGCCTTCGATATCCTTCCCCTGATACTGTAGCATGCCGTAGCCGCTCAGTTTGATGTTGTCGTACCACTTGTTGGTCTTTTCCTGGGCGCTGGCGCTAAGGCACACAAGAGATGCTGTCAGGAAAACGATTGCTTGTTTCTTGAAGTTGTTCATAAGATTGTTGTTTTGATGATTTGCCTGCAAAAATAATAAAAATATTTTAATTTGCAAAATTTTTTATCAATAAAGTTTCAAATTGCTATTCGTGTATGCGAAAGCACATGAATAACTCTTTTGTTCAATGCCATAGCAGATGACCTAAATACATACTCTGCGCAGAGTTTTCGCAGATATTACTTTATTCAACAGCTGTTTAAAAGATAATTCAATGGAGGGTAGAGATGGCCTGCGAGCCAGTCAGAGATAGCCTGCGAGCCAGTCAGAGATAGCCTGCGAGCTTGTCAGAGATGGCCTGCGAGCTTGCCAAAGATATAAGTGTCATTCGTTTCTTATCGAAATGAGAAGAAAAAAAGGCGCGGGGGAATTGTTCCTCTGCGCCTCTTTGCGTTCACTCCTATGGAGGGAGATGTATGGGTTGTGTAAGATGTGTCTACAGCAAGTATTGGTCGCTGATGCTCTTGTTTTCCACTACGCGGCGGATGGTTTCGGCGAACATGTCGGCTACGCTGAGCTGTTTCACCTTGTCGCAGCGCTTGGAGTAAGGGATGGAGTCGGTGAAGATCATCTCTTCGATGGCTGACTCCTGTACGCGCTCGTTGGCGGGTCCGCTCATGACGCAATGGCTGGCACAGGCGCGCACGCTGGCGGCTCCGGCCTCCTTCATGATGTCGGCAGCCTTGGTGATGGTGCCGGCGGTGTCGACCATGTCGTCGACGATGATGACGTTCTTGTCCTTCACATCGCCGATAATCTGCATGGTGGCCACTTCATTGGCGCGGGCGCGGGTCTTGTTGCACAGCACGAGGGGACAGCCCAGGTACTTGGCATAGGTGTTGGCGCGCTTCGAACCACCCACGTCGGGCGATGCGATGACGATGTCTTTCAGCTGGAGGCTCTGCAGGTAAGGCAGGATGACGCCTGAGGCGTAGAGGTGGTCGACGGGAACGTCGAAGAAGCCTTGGATCTGGTCGGCGTGTAGGTCCATGGTGATGAGTCGGTCGATGCCGGCTGCCATGAGGAGGTCGGCCACGAGCTTGGCGCCGATGCTGACGCGCGGACGGTCTTTGCGGTCCTGGCGTGCCCATCCGAAGTAGGGCACCACGGCGTTGATGGTCTTGGCCGATGCGCGCTTGGCGGCGTCGATCATGAGGAGCAGCTCCATGAGGTTGTCGGAGTTGGGGAAGGTGCTTTGCACGAGGAATACATCGCGTCCGCGGATGGACTCTTCGTAGTAGACGGCAAACTCACCATCTGAGAACTTGGTGACGAGGAGGTTTCCTAAGGGACAGCCCAGGCTCTGGCATATTTTCTCGGCCAAATAGCGGGTGGCGGTTCCTGAGAAGACCATGAAGGGTTTTTGTTCAGTCATGACAGATTATGTTGATTAAAGTTAAAATGATGCTCTTTTCGTTTACCCAGCTTCTTCGCGCAGCCTGACGAAATGGTCGATGAGGTCGCGGAAATCTTGCTGGTTATGTATGTCGAAGCGATTCCAGATGTCACCGCAGACAACCACTCCTCCGAATCCGAGCTGGCGTGCATAGTCGATGTTGCTCAGGTTCATGCCTCCCAGGGCGTAGACATGGCGGTCGATGAGCCCTCGCTTGGAGGCTTCGCGCAGCTGCTCGTCGGTGAAGAGTGCATCGGCGTGGGGCTCGCTCTGGCTGTGGAAGATGTATTTCAGGAATACGTAGTTGGCTTTCTTCTTAGCGGCCTTGAGGCTTTCCAGATCTGTGCATGTACGGCTGAACTTCCCTTTGTAACCTTCGGGCAGCTCCACGTCGGGCCGCTCGAGGTGTATGCCTCGCAGTCCGTATTCGTTCTTGAGGTAGAAATGGTCGTGGACGGTGATTTTCTTGTAGTAGTCTTCGGGTATCAGGGAGAGCAGGCGTTCCATGTACATGGGAGCGGACTGGGGCTTGTAGAGGTGAAGATTGTCAAGGCCCTCCTCGAAGAGCGTGGTGATAATCTTGTCTTCCTCCACAAAGAATGTGGGCTTGGTGATAAGCACGAGTTTCATGCCGCTTGTCTGATTTTGGTGCAAAAGTAATGTATTTTTGTGAAATGTGCAACTCTATTCTGAGAAAAATGCGTTTGCATGTGTTTTTTTTCTCTGGTCGGCTGTTTATAATCGAAATATTCTTTGTATATTTGCACCTGAAACCATTATTCGGACTATCTATGACGGCAGACATGATGACTTTTTGGGGGCTGGAAACCCCGTGTTATGTATTGGAGGAATCGCTCTTGCGCCGCAACCTTCGTCTCATCAGGCAGGTGGCCGACGAGGCTGGTGTGGAGATTATTCTGGCCTTCAAGGCCTTCGCCCTTTGGAAGACGTTTCCTATTTTCCGCGAGTATATTTCGGCAACGACTGCAAGTTCGCTGTTTGAGGCGCGGCTGGCGGCTGAGGAGTTTGGCAGTCCGGCTCACACTTATTCACCAGCGTATACTGAGCGCGAGTTTGATGAGATTGTGGGTTGCTCGTCGCACCTGACGTTCAATTCGCTGAGCCAGTATGAGCGCTTCCATGAGCGTGCGCGCCAGTTGAAACCCGACCTAAGTCTTGGCCTGCGCATCAATCCTGAGTATTCGGAGGTGGGCACGGACTTGTACAATCCCTGTGCGCCGGGCACCCGCTTTGGTGTGACAGCCGACAAACTGCCGGAGCGTCTGCCTACCGACATCGAAGGTTTCCATTGCCATTGCCATTGTGAGAGCGGCGACGATGTGTTTGAACGCACGCTGGTGCACATCGAGGAGAAGTTCTCCAGGTGGTTCGGTCAGCTAAAATGGATGAATTTCGGCGGCGGCCATCTGATGACACGCAAGGACTATGATGTGGTACACCTTATTAATATATTAAAGGGATTCCGCAGCCGCTATCCTCACTTGAGGGTGATTCTGGAGCCCGGCAGCGCCTTTGCCTGGCAGACGGGTCCGCTGGTGGCGCATGTGGTGGATGTGGTGGAGGACAAAGGCATTCGCACAGCCATTCTCGACGTGAGCTTCACCTGCCACATGCCCGACTGTTTGGAGATGCCCTACATGCCTGTGGTGCGCGGCGCGGAGATTGTGACGGACGATGGGGTGGGGCATGAGATTTCTCAATGCCAAGGCCATTCTCCCGGGGCTTACCTCTACAGACTGGGCGGCAACAGTTGCCTGAGCGGCGACTTTTTGGGCCTGTGGCGCTTCGATCATAAGCTGGAGGTTGGGGAGATGCTTATCCTTGACGACATGATTCACTACACCACGGTGAAGACGACGATGTTCAACGGTATCGGCCATCCTTCCATTGCCTTGCTCCATGAGAACGGTGAGCTGGAACTTTTGCGCGAATATGGTTACGAAGACTACAAAAATCGCATGGATTGAAGGTCGTTTTGAAGTTTTTTCGCGTTTTTCTGCAAAAAAAGTGTGAAAAAATTTGTGGGTTCAAAAAAAAGCATTACCTTTGCAACCGCATTTAGAGAAATGCACTCTTTTTGGAGAGTTTTACAAGCGGAAATAGCTCAGTTGGTAGAGCACAACCTTGCCAAGGTTGGGGTCGCGGGTCCGAGTCCCGTTTTCCGCTCAGACATTCTGAATATGTTGTGAAGCGCGTAGAGCTTCGACCATTTGCCCAGGTGGCGGAATTGGTAGACGCGCACGTTTCAGGTGCGTGTGCCGCAAGGTGTGCAGGTTCGAGTCCTGTTCTGGGCACTACATCATTCAGAATGTCTATTTTTTGTTGGAGAGGTGGCGGAATTGGTAGACGCGCTACTTTGAGGGGGTAGTGTCAAGTGCGACGTGGGAGTTCGAGTCTCCTCCTCTTCACCAAAACTATTCTTCAGACAGGCGGAAATAGCTCAGTTGGTAGAGCACAACCTTGCCAAGGTTGGGGTCGCGGGTCCGAGTCCCGTTTTCCGCTCTTTTTGTTGACACCTTTTTTAGGATAAAGAAAAACATTTCATTTTCATTCATGAATTTATATTTGAGATATTTTGACAACGAGACATTGGTAACCAATGTTGACGATGCCATTGATTTCCTGCGTTCCATTCCCGAGATTGGCATGAACGACGAACTGGAGGCTGACGTCAGAAGCTATGCCGCAAGCGACGTCTTTTATCCCAAGCGCTACAAGGTGCGCCCCAGGATTTATTTCATCGTGATCAAGACCGAGGCGGCCACGATGCTCGACTTCAAGCAGAAGAAGGCCCTTCGCTCGAATGTGGAGCGCACTCCGCAGCGTGATGCCGTAGCCCCGACGTTGGCCAAACTGGCCATCGAGCGCCCAGGCTGGTATGAGGGAACCATCGACTTCAAGCGCGTGGTGCTTGTGCCCGGGACTGGCAAACACGAATATCGCGACACCCATTTCGTGGCCAATTGCAAGGCAAACAGCGGTATGGACTGCTATAACCGCATCATCGAATACCTGCGCGACCGTGTGGACAACCGCAGCCAGTTCCCGTCGGCAAAGGGGAAAAACTTCAAGTTCCGCTATTTGGGATATTGGAAATAATCCACGGTCAGGTATTTCATTTATTTTTCGTTCTATGAATAAGGCAATGTTGATAGGCAACGTGGGCAAGGACCCCGATGTCAGATACTACGAACAGGACCAGGCCGTAGCGCAGGTTTCGCTGGCAACGACGGAGCGGGGCTATACCTTGCAGAACGGCACGCAGGTGCCCGACCATACCGATTGGCACAACCTGGTGTTCTATCACAGGCTGGCCAAGGTGGTGGAGCAGTATGTCAGGAAAGGCGACCGCCTCTATGTGGAGGGCCGCATCCGCTACCGCGCCTACGACACGAAGAAAGGCGAACGACGCTACGTGACCGAGATTCTCGTGGAAAACATGGAGATGCTCTCGCCGAAACCTACTCAGGCGCAAGCACCGGTCACACCTCAACAGCCTGCTGCAACCCCCGATGACACCCCTTTCTGAAATGGACATTTCTTTTCTATTCTCAGCTTTCCAGGAGGTTCACCTGATGGCACCCGACGCTGGGGTCGTCTTCTGCTCTCTGCTCGCCATTGCGCTGCTTGTCCTCTCGGGATTTGCCAGCGGCTCGGAGATTGCTTTCTTCAGTCTGTCGCCCACCGACCTCAACGAGCTGGATGGCGACAAAAATCCTTCCGACAAAGCCATCGAGATGCTGCGCGACGACAGCGAGCGGACGTTGGCCACCATCCTCATCACCAACAACTTCGTCAACGTCACCATCATCATGCTGTGCAATTATGTGTTTGCACACTTGGTGGATTTCGGACGTGCCTACTGGCTGCAATTTGTGTGCATCACGATTCTGCTCACATTCCTGCTTCTGCTCTTCGGAGAGATCATGCCTAAGATCATGGCCCGGCAGAACCCTCTGCGCTTCTGTCGGCGTATGGCCTCATTTGTGCTCCTCATGCGCAAGCTGTTCTGGCCTTTGGAGAGCATGCTCATGCATAGCGGCGTGCTGGCCGAAAAGGTGATGCAGCGGCAGAGCGACCATGTGCTGAGCGTCGACGACTTGGAACAGGCGCTTGAACTCACCGACAAGGAGGAAATCAAGGAGGAAAAGAGCATGCTGCAGGGCATCATCCGCTTTGGCGACGAGACGGTGAAGGAAGTCATGACCAGCCGGCAGGATGTGGTAGACCTCGACATCAAGAGCACGTTCGACGAAGTGCTGAAATGTGTCATTGATAACAACTACAGCCGCATTCCCGTCTATCAGAACAACTCCGACAATATCCGGGGCGTGCTCTATATCAAGGACTTGCTGCCGCATCTCAACAAGCAGAAGACGTTCCGTTGGCAGAGCCTCATACGCCCGCCCTATTTCGTGCCCGAGACGAAGAAAATCGACGACCTGCTTCGCGAGTTTCAGGACAACAAGGTACATATCGCCATCGTCGTTGACGAGTTCGGCGGCACCAGCGGCATCGTTACCCTTGAGGACATTCTGGAAGAAATCGTCGGCGAGATAAACGACGAATACGACGAGGAGGAGAAGACTTTCGTCCGCCTGAACAAGAACTCCTACGTCTTCGAAGGCAAGACATTGCTGAGCGATTTCGTGCGTATCCTTGAAATCGACGATGACGAGTTCGACGAGGTGGCAGGAGAGGCTGACACTCTGGCGGGCATGCTGCTTGAAATCAAAGGCGACTTCCCGAAGGTCCATGAGGTCATGACCTTCAAGAACTATTCTTTCGAAGTGCTCCAGATAGAAGAGCGACGCATCTCGAAAGTGAAGGTCGTCATTAATAATCACAATCCCCAATAAGACAAGGCTATGCCGCTTCTGAGAATCGAGCATCTGGATGGCGGGGGCTTGCTCGGCATCTGGCAGATGACCGAGGCATCCGACTGCGATGAAGCCCTGATGGCGGAAGCTCGACGACTGTATCGCAATATGGCCCGCCAGCGTGAGTACGTCTGCGTCAGGCTGCTTCTGCGAGCGATGCTCGGAAGGCACGAGGTGCTGATAGACCATCTTGAAAGCGGCAAGCCCTTCTTGGTGGGCGATCCTCGAACCTTAAGCATCAGCCACACCCGCGGCTATTGCGCTGCCCTCCTTACTGATGGGCGAGGGGGCGTGGATGTGGAGTATTGCAGCGATAGGGTGAATCGCATAGCCCATCGTTTCCTGCGTACCGACGAGAAAGCCGACGATACGCTTTCCCGTCTGGCCTTTTGGAGCGCTAAAGAAACCATCTATAAAATGTTCTCAGAAGACCACCTCGACTTCTCCCAAATGCGCGTCTGCCTGGCTGCCGACTTCCACGAAGCAGACGGCCAACACCCCGTTGCTACGTTGCTCTGCGGGGAGAATCTTTTACGCAACATAAGCTTTCCCATTGCTTGTTTCGTGAGCCACGAATATGTGCTCACTTATAGCACCTTTTAAGAAAACTGTTGACCAGTCCCCTGAGTCGATATGGGTGAAAGATGATGGGTGAAAGATGAAAAAACTGAAAAAAGTTTGCATATTTGTGGCGAATGCAGTATCTTTGCACGGTTGAAACACTTGCAAAGATGGTAAAGATATTCACGAGTGCTCAGTTGAAAGAGCTTGACGATTATACGATAGCCCACGAACCCATACGTTCCATCGACCTCATGGAGCGGGCGGCGAAGGCTATGACACGCGCCATTACCGAGGAGTGGACCACTCAGACATCCGTGGTGGTGTTTGCCGGTCCTGGCAACAACGGCGGTGACGCGCTGGCCGTGGGGCGTATGCTTGCCGAGCAAGGCTATCAGGTGAGCGCCTACCTGTTCAACACGACGGGACGCCTGAGCGAAGATTGCGCGAAAAACAGGAAGCGCATGGAAGAATGTCGCAAGGTGAAGCTCTTTGCAGAAGTCGTCGAAGAATTCGATCCACCGAAACTCACGGCAGGCACCCTCGTTGTCGATGGTCTGTTCGGCACGGGTATGTCGAAGCCCCTGTCTGGCGGCTTTGCCTCGTTGGTGAAGTACATCAATCAGAGTGCCGCCTATATCGTGAGTCTCGACATGCCTTCCGGATTGATGACGGAAGACAATACCTATAATGTGCTGGCCAATATCATCAAGGCCGACCTCACGCTGACCCTTCATGGCAAGAAGCTGGCCTTCCTCTTCCCCGAAAACCAGCAGTTCATAGGTCGACTCCGCGTGCTCGACATACGGTTGAGCGAAGAGGGCGTGGGGAAAATTGATGCACAATACTCCATGCTCGAAGAGAGTGACGTGGTCAAGCTGCTCCGCCCGCGCGACGACTATGCCCACAAGGGCAATATGGGTTCTGCCATGATCATTGCCGGAAGCTACGGTATGGCCGGCGCTTCGATACTTGCCACGCGGGCTTGTCTGCGTAGCGGGGTGGGAAAGGTGGTGGTTCATATCCCTAAAAAGAACAACGACATCATGCAGATAAGCGTTCCCGAAGCCATCGTGCAGCCCGACATCGACGAGAAATACTTCTCTGAGGCCGTCGACACCAGCGATATGGACGCCGTCTGCATGGGGCCTGGCCTGCGACAGCAGGAAAGCACAGCCATCGCCCTCATCTCCCAGATCAGACGAACCTCGGTGCCTATGGTGCTTGATGCTGATGCGCTGAACATCCTTTCCAACCACCGCGCGTGGCTGCAGCAGCTCCCGGGAGGTATCGTCATGACACCTCATCCCAAGGAGTTCGACCGACTCAACGGCAGTCCATGTGCTGACAGCTATGAGCGGCTCTCACGGGCACGTTCCATGGCGGAACACCTGAAAGCGTATATCCTGCTGAAAGGCCATTATACGGCGTTGTGCCTCCCTAATGGCAAAGTGGTCTTCAACACGACGGGAAATGCCGGAATGGCAACAGCAGGTAGCGGCGATGTGCTCGCCGGTATCCTCACTGCCTTGTTGGCTCGTGGCTACGGACAGGCCGATGCCTGCACGTTAGGTATGTATCTGCACGGATTGGCGGGCGACATCGCGGCTGCCGAAGTGGGCATGGAGAGCCTGACGGCCTCCGACTTGATAGCCTGTCTGCCCAAAGCGTTTATGCAATTGCAACAATGATGAAAAAAGTTTCTACAATAATGATTATGCTGGCGATGGCTACAACTGCTATGTGTCAGCAGCTTATGGAAGGAGCGACCTATTACCTTCCCAAGTCAACGGTCGATGTGGTGCTGCGAATCGAGAAGACCACCGTTTCTCCTGGTATGCTAAATGCCTATGCCGAGCGTTTCATGAAAAGGAGCGATGTGCCTTCTGAGGCATCTGTAAGCTGGCGACTGCTGTCGGCTGAGATTATTCCATCGGCTATACCCGACACCACCAAGCGTTTTACCGCGCGCATAGATGGCAAGCATTCCGTCCAACGCGTAGCTCTGGCTCCCGACGGCACCATCCTTGCCGTTAATGCCGATGCCGCGTTGCCAACGACACGCATACCCTTCTGTGCTGCTCCCAAACAACCGCTGCCCGATGCTCATGACTATATGAACCAGGACATTCTTGCTGCCGGCAGTCGCGCGAAGATGGCTGAGCTCATCGCCCAGGAAATCTACGACATCCGCGAAAGCCGTTCACTCTTGTCGAAAGGTCAGGCCGACTTCATGCCGAAAGATGGCGAGCAGCTGCGCATCATGATGCAGTCGCTCGACATTCAGGAGGCCGCCCTCATGCAGGTGTTTAGCGGAACAACAACCCACGATACGACGGAGGTGGTCTTGAGTTATGTACCGGAGAAAGAAGTCAACCGCCATGTGCTGTTCCGCTTCTCGTCGCACTTTGGTCTTTCTGATGCCGACGACCTCTCTGGCGAACCTTATTACCTGTCGGTCAGCGATTTGCATCAGACGTCGGAGAACGCTGCCGTGGCCGAAGGGAAATTGCCGAAAGACAATGCCGAGATCTACGTTAACCTGCCGGGACGCATTCGCCTGGAGTTGAGTCATGATGGAAAGATCGTTACCTCCTGCGAGATGATGGCCACGGAGTTCGGACGCACAGAGTCGCTCGACAACGAGCTCTTCGGAAAGAAACTCTTCACACAACTGGTCTACCATCCGCTCTCAGGTAGCATTCAAAGCATCAAGTCGGAAATGGTGAAAAAGTAAACTCCCGATTTCGTGATAGAGAGAAATCAGAATTGGTGAAAAAGTAACCCTGCTAACGATAGAGAGAAACCAGAAACGGTGAAATAGTAGCCTTGCTAACGATAAAGAGAAACGGCGCATCAATCGATGCGCCGCTTTTCGTGTCAGTAGGGTAGGGCTTACTGGATGGTCCAGTCTTCCTGCGACTTACGCAGATAGTCCTTGTAGCGGATGCGAGCCGAACGTTTCGTGTTGGCGAAGAGCTCTTCTGCCTCGTCCGGGAACAGTTTGTGGACGGAGTTGTAGCGCACCTCGCCCATGAGGAAGTCGTGGAACTTGCTCCAGTCGGGCTCCTTCGAATCCAGGACGAACGGAGTCTTACCTTCGCTTGCCAGCTCCGGATTGAAGCGCCACAAGTGCCAGTAGCCACATTCAACGGCCTTCTTCTCTTCTTCCTGGCTCTTGCCCATACCGGCTTTCAGACCGTGGTTGATACATGGAGCGTAAGCGATGACAACACTCGGTCCGGGATAAGCCTCAGCTTCGCGGATGGCTCTCAGGCATTGTGCATGATCGGCACCCATAGCAATCTGTGCCACATAGACGTAGCCATAGCTGCAGGCGATGAGGCCAAGGTCCTTCTTGCGCACACGCTTTCCGCGGGCAGCAAACTGGGCGATGGCACCCATAGGTGTGGCCTTCGATGCCTGACCGCCAGTATTCGAGTAAACCTCGGTGTCGAGCACGAGAATGTTGATGTCCTCGCCACTTGCTATCACATGGTCAAGTCCGCCGTAGCCGATGTCGTAGGAGGCTCCGTCGCCGCCGATAATCCATTGGCTGCGCTTCACCAGATAGTGGTCGAGCGTGGTCAGCTCCTGGCAGAACGAGCATCCTGCCTCGGCACGGCTGTGGATATACTTGCGCAGCTTCGGGGCAAGCTCCAATGTCTTTTCTGCGTTCTCGCGGTTCTCAATCCATTCTTTTGCCAATGCGCGGAAGGCTGCTGGGCATACTTCCTGAGTTGCCAGGGTCAGCAGATTGGCCACACGCTGCTTCATCTTCTTGTTGGCCATCACCATACCCATACCGAATTCGCAGAAGTCCTCGAACAACGAATTGTTGAAGGCAGGACCTTGTCCCTTGGCATTGGTGGTGTAGGGCGTAGAGGGAAGCGAAGCGGAATAGATGCTGGAGCATCCCGTAGCGTTGGCAATCATCTCGCGGTCGCCGAAAAGCTGGCTGATGAGCTTCACATAAGGCGTTTCACCACAACCGGCACAAGCTCCAGAGAACTCGAAGAGCGGCTGTGCGAACTGTGAGTTCTTCACGCTCTGCTTGATGTCGACGAGATGCTGCTTTGACTTCACCTGCTTGACGCAGTACTCCCACTTCTGGGCTTCTGTCGTGACGCTCTCGTCGTACGGGTTGAACGGAACCATAGAGAGAGCCTTGCCCGTCTTGGGATGACCCGGACAGATGTCGGCGCAGTTGCCGCATCCCAGACAGTCGAGCACCGACACCTGTATGGCGAAGTGCATGCCTTTCATGGTGGCGGGAGCCTTCATCTCGATGGTCTTGCCGTCGTAGCCCTTCAGCTCCTTGTTGTCGAAGACGAACGGACGGATGGCTGCATGCGGACAAACGTAGGCACATTGGTTACATTGGATACAGTTGTCGACGTTCCATACGGGAACCATCGATTCAACACCACGCTTCTCATAGGCGGCTGTTCCTGTCTGCCAAGTGCCGTCTACGGTGTCGTGCTTGACAAAGTCGCTCACTTTGAGGAACTCGCCCACTTGTCCGTTCAGCGGACGTACCAAGTCCTTGATGAAAGCAGGAGCATCGTCCTCAATCACTTCATCGTCGGGAAGGTTTGCCCAGTTGGGATCGATTTCCAGCTGCGTGTACTCGCCACCGCGGTTGACAGCTGCGTAGTTCTTGTTCACCACGTCCTCACCCTTCTTTCCGTAGGACTTCAGGATGGCTTCCTTCATCTTGTCGACAGCGAGGTCTACGGGAATTACGCCCGTGATGCGGAAGAATGCCGACTGCAGAATGGTGTTGGTGCGGTTGCCAAGCCCAATTTCGCGAGCTATCTTTGTGGCATTGATGATGTAAACCGTGATATTGTTCTGAGCGAAGAAACGTTTCACCTTGTTGGGGATGAAGCGGATGAGTTCGTCGCCCTCAAAGATGGTGTTGAGCAGGAACGTTCCGTTCTTCTGCAGACCGCGGGTCACGTCATACATGTGGAGATAAGCCTGTACGTGGCAAGCTACGAAGTTGGGCGTTGTCACGAAATAAGTGGAGCGGATGGGCGAATCGCCAAAGCGCAGGTGTGAACAGGTATATCCACCCGACTTCTTGGAGTCGTAGTCGAAATAAGCCTGACAGTACTTGTCGGTATTGTTACCGATGATCTTCACCGAGTTCTTGTTGGCACCTACCGTACCGTCGGCGCCGATGCCGAAGAATTTAGCCTGGAACATGCCTTCGCCGCCAAGAGGAATCTCTTCCACCTCGGGGAGGTTGGTGAATGTCACGTCATCGATGATGCCCACGGTGAAGTGGTTCTTGGGCTCGGGCAAAGCGAGGTTGTTGAATACGGAAATGATCTGTGCCGGCGTGGTGTCGCGCGAACCGAGACCATAACGTCCGCCAATAATCATCGGACGGCTTTCCGACTCATAGAAGGCGTCTTTCACGTCGAGGTAGAGGGGTTCGCCGTTGGCACCGGGTTCCTTGGTGCGGTCGAGCACGGCGATGCGCTTCACGGTCTTCGGAACCACCTCGAGGAGGTGCTTCACCGAGAAGGGGCGATAGAGATGTACGCTGACCATACCTACCTTTTGGCCGTTGGCGTTGAGGTGGTCGATGGCTTCGCGGGCGGCATCGGTGGCCGAGCCCATAAGGATAATCATGCGGTCGGCATCTTCAGCACCGTAGTAGGAGAAGAGATGGTACTCTCGACCGGTGATCTTCGAAATCTTGCCAAGGTACTTCTCCACCACTTCGGGCACATTGTCATAGTAGCTGTTGCAAGCCTCACGATGGGTGAAGAACGACTCGGGATTCTCAGCGGTACCGCGGGTGACAGGACGCTCCGGGGTCATGGCGCGCTCGCGGAAGCGCTTGATGTATTCACGATTCACCAGCGGACGGATGTCCTCTTGGTCCATGATTTCCACCTTGTGGTACTCATGCGATGTGCGGAAACCGTCGAAGAAATTGATGAAAGGCACACAGGTCTCGAGGGTAGCCAAGTGGGCAACAGCCGTCATATCCATCACCTCTTGCACGGAACCTTCGCAAAGCATGGCGAAGCCCGTCTGACGGCAGGCCATCACGTCCTGGTGGTCGCCGAAAATACAAAGGGCATGTGAGGCCAAGGTACGTGCCGACACGTCGAAGACACAGGGGAGAAGCTCACCTGCAATCTTGTACATGTTTGGAATCATGAGCAGCAGACCCTGGGAAGCGGTAAACGTCGTTGTCAGCGCTCCTGCCTGCAGCGAGCCGTGGACGGCTCCGGCGGCTCCAGCCTCTGATTGCATTTCCTGAACAGCCACAGTCTGTCCCCACAGGTTCTTCCTGCCGCGGGCAGCCCATTCGTCCACATGCTCCGCCATTGGCGAAGACGGGGTGATGGGGTAGATAGCTGCAACCTCGGAGAACATATAACTCACGTGAGCCGCAGCTTCGTTACCATCACATGTGATAAACTTTTTTTCTCTTGCCATAATCTAATAATGAATAATGTTTTGAATGATATTTCTTAATTTCCCTGCAAAAGTAATACTTATTTTACGAAATACGGGCAAAATCTTAATAATTAATGTTAATGCATGGTGGAATTGTTGTATTTTGTAAGATAATAATCTTATCTTTGTCTAAACTTTACTCTTTCATCGTATGAAATTGCACACCTTTAATCCCGGACACGACATAGCGCTGGCCTCAAACCGCATGTCTATGACTATGCCGCATGCTGCCCGCGAACTGGCCGACGATTTGGGGTGGATACCCGCTTTGTGGGCAGATGCGGGCGACTGCATTCTGGTGCATCATGTGGATGAGGCCTATGAGGTGGCCAAACGGTTTTTCTCGGAAAATGCAACGAGGCCTTTTCCCGATGTTCGTTTTGTAGGGCGCGATCAGCTTGGTGGCTTACCCATCGATGAAGTGTGTCCGTGGGGGTGGGACGCTTGTCTCGTAGGAGAATTGCTTGGCAGCGGAGTCGCCCCGCACGTCCTGCCTACGATTGATAGCGTCAGGGGTGAGATGCGTGAACTTTCCCATCGGAAGAACGGCATACCAGTTCTGCAACGTGTGAGAATGGGACTTGAGGATCGGACTTGTGGCAAATCAGCCTGTCTCCAATCATTTGAAGCGTGCATAGACTATATCGGAGAGCTCCATGGAGATCATGTTTCAGCGCCATGGAGAATATCTGACAGGGCCGTATTTAAGGCTCCTTGGAGCAGTAGCGGACGTGGAGTAAGGTTTGTAGAGGGATCGATAACGCCGTCGGTCGCGGGTTGGATGGAGAACACCATACGCCGCCAGGGAAGCATTATGGCAGAGCCTTATTATCAGAAAGTCGAGGATTTCGCGCTCGAGTTCGTTGCTGACGTCAAGGTTCGATACGTGGGACTCTCCCTCTTTGAGACCAATGGCAGCGCCTATAGCGGGAATATTGTTGCCTCAGAGGAAAGGAAACGGCAAATGCTCGGCAAATACATCGACGGGACTCTGCTCGACGAACTGATATTGCGGTTGGAAGAAGCGCTTACCATACAGCTTGGCGGGAAATACAGCGGCCCATTGGGCGTAGATATGATGGTGGTGGCAGGTGGGGATGACCGTCCCTTCCGGATTCACCCCTGTGTGGAAATCAACCTGCGCCGCACCATGGGACATGTCGCTTTGGCGCTGACTTCGACAGACGACAGGCCACCGCAAGTGATGAGCATCGTTCGTCAGGACCAGCACTCCCGACTTACGGTTCGTCCTGCCGGCCGTTCCACAATGGATAGGGCGTTCGGTTGACAACCAGCTGCCGTGGAAGCGTTATCACCTTCAGGCGCTCGTACCACACGTGCGAAGTGCCTGAGATGTGTTTCTGCGTGTGGCTGCTGATGAAATAATAGCTTGCCGTGTACTCGTCCATCATTTCTAGGAAGGTCTTCTTTATGCGAGAGCACTTCTCGTTGATGGCATTGTCGAGAGGGTTGACCAAATGGTCGATACTGTCCTCAATTTTCCTTGCATCGGTATGTTTGGCAATGGCTTGGTAGTAAGCCGATAATTCGTCGCGATAGTTGGTCAGCCGCTTGAACTCTATTCCCCCGGGATGTGCGAGAAACAGCATGTACACCGCCTTATGGACAGGTTGTAGAATGATTTCTTGATGGTCGTAGTCGGGTAGGAGAAAGCGGAAGTCTTCGGTAATCAGGAAGCGGCTGAGCCGGGCACGGGCAGCTTCCATGCGCAACTCTTCCAAGATGGGCAGACCCAATGCTTCGAGCAACAGGTCGGTACGTCCAGCTGCCCTTAAACGGCTCACCAATACTTTCAGTTTCCCGGCTGCTTCTTCTGGAGAAAAGTCCTGCTCACTCATCTTGTGCATCAACAATAATCTTGCCCAACCATGTTTTCCATTTGTCCACCATGTTGCCACCATGAGTCTGATGCGGTTTCGTTGGCTTTTCCTGGTGTTGCTCTGTTTCCTCAGGGGAGTCCTCTTCTTCGTCTGTTTTCGGCTCTACAATCGTGACAATGGGAGCCTCTTGTGTGATGGGGTTCTTTTGGTCGGCATTCTCTTCGGAAGCCTTTCTCTTGATCGGCTTGTAGAGCCTGGGAATCAAGTCTTCATAGTAGTTGTCGTCGAGATTCTTTTCATCGGCCATTTGTTGCAAATCGTCTTCCAGACCTGTGGCTAAGATGGTCACTTTGGCATCTTCGCCCAAGGAGTCGTCGGTGGAAGTACCCCAGATGACGTCAATGTTTGGGTCAAGCTGGTCGAAGAAATCGTCGATTTCCTGCATTTCGCGAACGAAGATAGGGTGTTCGTCGCTGGAATAGATGTTGAACAGGATGCGTTTGGCTTTCCCGATGTCATTACCGTAGAGCAAGGGAGAGTCGAGGGCGTCGATGATGGCATTTTCCACTCTGTTCTCTCCGCTGGCACGTCCCATCGCCATGATGGCTCCACCACCGTTTTTCATGGTGGTTTCCACATCGCGGAAGTCAAGGTTGATGCTGCCATCGCTATGCACGGTGATGAGTTCGGAGATGCCCTTCACTGCATCCCTGAGAATATTGTCGGCACGCAGGAAGGCCTCCTTGACCGTCACTTCGGAGTCGGCATACACATCGCATAGCCGCTCGTTGTTGATAATGAGCAACGCGTCAACGTTCTTTCGCAGTTCATCCACTCCTTTCAAAGCTTTGATGATTTTGCGTTTTTTCTCAAAAAAGAAAGGGATGGTTACCACACCCACGGTCAGGATGCCGAGTTTTTTGGCCACACTTGCCACTACGGGAGCGGCCCCTGTGCCCGTTCCGCCACCCATTCCGGCTGTCACGAACACCATCTTCGTGCCATCGTCGAGCAGGTGTTCGATGTCGGAGAGGTTGCTTTCGGCCTCTTTCTTTCCCAACTCCGGGTTGGCGCCGGCACCAAGTCCCGACTTTCCGAGCATCACTTTGACGTGAACAGGCGACTGCGCCAATGATTGGCTGTCGGTGTTGCAGACAGCGAAGGTGACTCCTTCGATGCCTTCGTTGAACATGTTTCTCACAGCATTACAGCCTCCCCCGCCAACGCCGATTACTTTGATGATGCCTTTCGACTTGTCCTCTATCGGTCCGAAGTCGATGGTAGTCTTGTCGTCTTCCATATCCTTTTCTTGTTGTGAAACCATTGCCCCCGAGTCACAAGGTTGAGGCTGTCAGGGCAATGGTTTATGATTTTGATTGATTGAATGCGGGGGCAAAATTACGAAAAAGACAGGAATCCTGCAAGTTTTTCTTGGCCGCAAGCCTTGCGCGCACTACTTATTCTATCAGTTTCAGCTCTTCCAGAATCGGCAGCACGTTGTTAGCGTAGTTGCGCTTGTTCTTCGGCGCCTGATTGTATTTCTCAAGCAATTCGGGTGCGTTGTAGTTGTTCAGCAAATCTTCCATGAATGCGTCGTCGATGAGCACGAGAGGGAAACGCTTCTTGCCTGGTAAGGGGTCGCTGTGAAGCACATAGCACATCTGCTTTTCCAAACGGTTACTCTCAGCAATGGCAGCTCCGATGAGTCCGAACATAATGCCAATGGAAACATCGGCGGGGGGATTGTTCACGATGAGAATCTTGTTGCCATCGAAGCGACAAGCCTTGGCGTATCCCTTTCCGAAGAGTCGTTTTTTGTATTCCAGATTCTTGCAATTCACGAACATCGTGTCGCCCATCATCACAACGAGGGCGTTGTTTTTCAGCGTCTTGTCAATCTGCTTGTCGCCTGTTGTGAACTGGAAGTCGTTTCCGCCATTCCAGAATTTCTGGTTTTGCGTACGGGCTTTGCTCTGAAGGGGGGTGTCTATTTCCACCCAGTTGTTTGCCTTGAAGTCGCTGTAACTGTTACAATACTTCTCCTGTGCCGAAGTCCCTAAAGCCATCAAGCACATCACGGAAAATATGAATCTTCTCATAGCTTTCATGGATTAAAGATAAATGCGGATACCTGTGTTCAGTGTTATGCGGGCAACACCATTTTGCTCGTTGTCGGAGGTGTATTCATCATCTTTCATGTAGGTGTTTATGGCATTCAGGTCTACACCTACGCCAACATGCTTGCTGAACCGATATTCCACGCCGACTGCCGACTGGAAGGCAAATCCGCCTTGGCTGTCGGCATCGCCGCCCAAGTGTCCGTAGCCGATACCCGCTTGTGCTTTCCATTGCCATTTTTTGTCGTTCTGCGAGCGATAGACAAGCGACGGTCCCACGTAATCTTGTGTAGTATGGATGTCGTGTTTATAGTTTGTCATATTGTGGGCATACGTCAGGCCGAAGCCTATGCCGCTGCTCCATACGCAGTTGTAGTCGGCTGTCAGCTCCACCCCAGGTCGCCATGAACTATAATCGTGGGGGGCGTAGTACATCTTCGAGGTGACGAACGATGGACCGACGCTCAATCCGATGATGTGGCGAACGCCGCTGGTTTGGTTATTTTGCTGATTCTTGAGCATGCGGTCTGTGATGCTTTGAGCCGAAACACCAGAAGCCATTGCAAGCAGCAATGCCGAAAGGAAAAACGTCTTTCTCATATCTCTGTATCTTTAAATAACCATTATGGTTGTACGGGTATCTTGTCGATGCGACGCTGATGGCGTCCGCCCTCAAACGGAGTGGCGAAGAACTCGTCCATGATACGGCGGGCCATGTCGTTGTCGATGAACCGTCCTGGCATGACCAGCACATTGGCATCGTTGTGCTGACGGATGAGGTGTGCTATTTCAGGTATCCAGGCCAGTCCGGCACGTATACCTTGGTGTTTGTTGAGCGTCATGCTGATGCCTTCGCCAGAGCCGCAAATGGCGATGCCGGGAAACACTTCTCCCTGCTCGATGCCGCAAGCCAAAGCATGGCCGAAGTCGGGGTAGTCGCACGACTCTTCACTCTGAGTGCCATAGTCCTTGAAGGGCAGACCTTTCTCTGCCAAATACTGCTTTACAAACTGTTTCAGGGCAAAGCCAGCGTGATCGCTGGCCAGCCCGATAATCTTTGTTTCCATAGTCTTTTTATCCTAACATTTCTTTTACTTGCTTATAAACATTCTCGCCGGTATAGCCCAGTTTCTCGTCGAGCACCTTGTAAGGAGCAGAGAAACCGAAACTCTCGAGACCCCAGATGCGTCCTTGGCGGCCAACAAGACCCTCCAGTGTGCAGGGCAGTCCGGCCGTCATACCGAAGATCTTGGCTGTTGGAGGCAATATGCTGTCCTGATATTCCTGCGACTGCAAACGGAACAATCCTTCTGAAGGAGCACTCACCACGCGTACCTTCACGCCATCTTGACGAAGGAGTTTGGCGCCAGCCTCGAGCGTCGAAACCTCTGAACCGCTGGCCAGCAGGATGACGTCGAAGTCGTTGTCCGAGCCTGCTACGACGTAAGCACCGCGGCGGGCTTGTTCGTAGTCGTTGCCTTCTGGCAGGTTCTCGATATTCTGACGGGAGAAAATGAGTGCCGTCGGCGTTTCGGTGTTTTCCATTGCCATACGCCAGCATACCGTGGTCTCCTCGACGTCGGCAGGACGGAGCACCAGCACGGAGTTGCGTCCGCTGTGGTTCTTCAGTTTTTCCATCAGGCGTATCTGTGCCTCTTGTTCCACGGGTTCGTGTGTAGGACCGTCTTCGCCTACGCGGAAAGCGTCATGAGTCCAGATGAACTTCACCGGAACCTCCATCAGGGCGGCCATGCGCACGGCGGGTTTCATATAGTCAGAGAACACGAAGAAGGTGCCGCAGGCAGCGATGACGCCACCATGCAGAGCCATACCGATGCAGCAACAGGCCATCGTCAGCTCAGCCACACCAGCCTGGAAGAAAGCACCCGAGAAGTCGCCGCGTGTCAGTTCGTGGGTCTTCTTCAGGAAACCGTCGGTCTTGTCGGAGTTCGACAGGTCGGCACTACCCACAATCATGTTGGGCACTTGCTCGGCCAGCATGCCGAGAACCGTAGCTGAAGCGCCACGGGTAGCGGCACCAGCCTTCTGCTCTACCTTCGTCCAATCGATGGAAGGAGTCTTGCCAGAGAACCATTCCTTCAACTGTTGTGCCTGCACCGGATGTCCTTTGGCCCATTCTTCCTTTTCGGCATATCGCTGGGCAACAATCTTCTTCAGTTCTTCCTTGCGGCGGGCATATAGCTCCTGCACCTCGGGGAAGACGACAAAAGCATTCTCCGGGTCGCCACCCAGGTTGCGGATGGTGTTCACGTAGGCATCGCCGCCCAGGGGCGCACCATGCGTGGCACAGTTGCACTCATAGCTCGACCCGTCGGCTTTGCGGGCACCCTTGCCCATCACGCAATGGCCGATGATCAGGCTTGGACGTTCCGTCTCGGCTTGCGCACGGCTGATGGCCTGGCGTATCTGATCCACATCGTTGCCGTCGATTTCCTGCACGAACCAGCCCCAAGCTTCATATTTCTTTGCGGTGTCCTCGCTGGTCACCACATCGGTACGGGTGGAGAGTTGTATGTCGTTGGCATCGTAGAACATGATGAGGTTGTCGAGTCCCAGATTGCCGGCAATACGACCTGCTCCTTGTGAGATTTCCTCCTGTACACCACCATCAGAAATATAGGCATAGATGTTTTGGTTCATCACGTTGCCCAAACGTGCCTTGAGGAACTTAGCCGCGATGGCGGCACCCACGGCGAAACAATGGCCCTGTCCGAGCGGGCCGCTGGTGTTCTCGATGCCACGTGCGACGTTGCGTTCCGGATGTCCAGGTGTGACTGAACCCCATTGGCGAAGCTGCTTCAAGTCGTCCATAGAGAACTTTCCCGTCAGCGCCAACTGACCATAGAGCATGGGAGCCATGTGGCCTGGGTCGAGGAAGAAGCGGTCGCGCCCCTCCCATTCGGGATGTTCTGGGTCGTAGACCAGAAACTCTGAATAAAGCACATTGATGAAATCGGCGCCGCCCATGGCACCTCCGGGATGGCCCGACTTGGCCTTCTCGACCATCGAAGCAGCCAGGATGCGGATGTTGTCGGCTGCCCGATTCATAATCTTGTTGTCGTTCATAGATATGTTGATGTTAGTACGATGTATTCAATTTGCAAAGGTAGCAAAAGATTTCTGAACCGCCAAATCATTCCGATACTTTCCGTCAAATTCACTCATCATGTATCTTGCAGGAAGGAATGTACTCAGGGAGCGGTATAGAAGTCGATGAGTCGACGGACGGCTCTTTGGCAGACTGGGCAGAACTCAGGGTTCTCGTTGGTGCGCATGCGGCAGTCGTGTGTGGGGCGGAAAACGCCTTTCAGACTGTAGCCTGCGCCTTCAAAGGCACCTATCGCGTGTGCGTACATATTATTATCTGGTGTAGGCAGCGGTGTGGACGTTGCCATCATGTCGCGCCATTTGCTCTCGAAGTCCACCATCGTGGTAATGTTGGGTTCCCAAGGCTCCACGTCGGCTGGGTACATGGGTATCTGTTCCTGTTCGTAGGCATACTCGTCAGCCAGGCCGGCGAAACTGTGTCCGAACTCATGGACGACGACGGGACGGAATTTCTTGTGGTGCGTCATGCTGAGATTGTAGCTGTTCAGGATGCCACCTCCACCATATTCTTCAGTATTGACCAGCACGATGATATGCTCGTATGGCGTGCCAGCCAACCAGTCGTGCAACTGTTTGAGATGGAGCGTGGTGAGGTAGCGGTCGCTATAGAAGGTGTCGAAATGCGACTGTAGGGCTGTCTCGCGCCAGATGCCTCTGCGTGGCTCGCTGGTGCCGCTGTCTTTCGAGGGCGACTTCACGGCGATGATTTCAAAGCGGTCGCGTAGGCTTTTAAACGGTTCGTGCGAGAAAAGGGCTTCCATAGCGATACGTGCATCTTCCAGGAAGGTCGGCATTTCCTCTTCTTGGTAGCCCTCGGCCACATAGGCGATGTGGATGCAATGGGCCGTGTCGGCAGGTTGAAGCAACACCTCGTAGGGGGTGACGTTGCGCTCGCCCTTATGGTGGATAAGAATATCGGTCGGGACAACGGTGTGCGTAAGCGTGGCCATCACCTCGTGGCGGTTGTTCATGAGGTTGACGGTGATGTCGACCGTATCTTTCGGCATGGGTACGAGAAATACATTCTCGAACGATTTCTTCTGAGTTTTCGCCTCGTCGTAGCTAAGCCATTCTTGAAAGAGGGTGGAGAAACTGTTGCGGTAGATGACTTCCTGCGTGGCGTGGCTCTTTACCGTAATCTGCCCATTGCCCTCCACAGGCAATTCGGCCAGACGGTTGCGCTTACCGTACCAACCGGGCAGACGGCACAGCTCATCCACATAGATGTCCTGACGGTCGGCATTGCCCGAGAAGGTGTAGTCTATTCGCAGCGTGTTGGGGGTGAAAAACTGGTCAAAGTCCTGGGCCTGGACGGTGGCGGCGAAGAGCAGAAGGAGGGCCGTCGCAATACGACAGCGCACGAAACGACACAGGGAAGGAAGGGCTGCTGTGGTACAGCTGCTTACGAAAGCATAGGAAGTTTGGTGTTTCATTACATTGATGGTTGGGAGGTTTGTTCTATAGTAGGGTGAATCTCTTGGAGCAACTGCTGGATGTAAGGGCGATCCCAGTCTTTCTCATGATGCCGCTCATTGCCATACTGCAGGATGTCGAGATCAAGTTCGATGATGCGCTCTGCCCGTTTCTCTGGCGTGTTGCCGCAAGCTTGCTCCATTTGTTTGAGTCGTAAGTTAAGATAATCGAGAGGATAGGCTGTGTAGACACGGGCGATGCAATTTAGGAAATGCGGCCCCTCCATGCCTATAGCCTCAGTTTCTATAGTCTGAGTGAAGAATACCTCCTCACCCATAAGCTCTTTCAAGAATCCTTGAGCCAAGAGAATATTATGCTCCGAATGGTTGTTTGCCCCCAAGGCTATCAGACATTCTCTCTGCTTTCCTTCCCATGCCTGCTCGAATTCTTCTTGAGAGATGAGCGTTAAAGGACCTACGCTCTCAAGCATTACTGCGTCTTCATATACCACAGTCATATCTGGCGTGAACTGCTCCTCTTCAAAATTATAATAATTCAGGCTGTCGCAAAATGAATGTGGCACCTCTTCGTCTTCTTTCCAAATTACAACCGAGCGCTCTGGATACCATTTTTTCGTTTCGCTATAGATAAAATAAATGCCGTAATCAAACTTGTAGAACACACGAGTAAGGTGACTCTTTTCTTCCTCAATAATGGATTTGCATGTTCTTGCTATACTATCGTATATCTGATGATTGCTTTTTTTGTATGGAACAATAACGGTAATGGCCTCATATCCTGTTTGAAACAAATGATGCTTTCTTACCGTTATATCCTTCATAGCCTTAAATTGCATCACTCTCTCATTATAGATTTTCTTGATGTCTTGTTCGTATGGGTTGATGAAGGTGTGGAAATAAAATACTATTGCTTTTTCATTTTCCGACAAATAGATGTCAGTATCGATGTTTTCCGCATAGAAATGATCCTCGAATTGCCATGAAATGCCGTATTTAGAGTCATTCTGACGAATCCACTTGTTGAATTTCTTTATTTGAAAATAACGGAGTATTCTTTTTATGGCATGAGAGCAACCAAAAACAATGATAGTTGCCAGCATGAAAACAATGATGGCAGCCCATTCACCAGAAGTCAGCGTGAATGTCCATACGACGATTGCAATGACTATTACAACCGACAATACATACCATATTGTAAGATTTCTCGATGTCACAGCGGATATGAATGCCAATGAAAGATGATGGGATCACAAACTACAGGTCGTCGAAGGAGACGGGTTGCTCCTTAGGTGTGTCGTTCTTCCGTTCTTTGGCGGCTTGGGGTTCTTCGAGCGGGTCGATGACATCGCCCTTGGTGTGAATGGGATTCCCCTCGTCGTCGAGCAGCAGGTCCTCCTCGTAAACGTCGATGCTGTCCATGTCGAGCGTATCGACACGCGATGCCACATAGCTCGAACAGTTGAAGAGGGCATCTGTGATGTCGTCGTCTTTCGGTTTCTTGAACCGTCCGTGGTACTGCTGGAAGTTGGGGTCGTTCATAACGGATTCAAGGAAATAGCCACAGATGGGAAGTGCCGTCTTGGACCCCTGTCCGAGGGCACCCGTACGGAAATGGATGCTGCGGTATTCGCCACCGACCCATGCTCCACAAACGAGTTTGGGACTGACACACATGAACCACGCGTCGGAGTGATTGTTCGATGTGCCCGTCTTGCCGCCGAAGTCGGTGTCGAGCGCTTTCTTGTTGCCCACCCAAGCCCACAGGCTTTGTGAAGTGCCGCCGGGTTCTTTCAGGCCGCCCATGAGCATCTGCTGCATCAGGAAGGCACTCTTGTAGGGAATCACCTGTTTCTGGTCGGAGGGAGCGAGGTAGACTTCCTTGCCGTCTTTGTCGACGATGCGAGTCACCAAGACGGGCTTGGTGTGTTTTCCGTCGTTGGCAATGACGCTGTAGGCATTGGTCATCTCCAGCAGGTTGACATCCGAAGAGCCCAGTGCCAGCGATGGTGTATCGTCGAGTGGGCTGACGATGCCCATGTCGTGGGCTGTGGCGATGATGTTCTTGATGCCCATCTCCTGGCCAAGTCGTACCGCAACGCTGTTGATACTCTTGGCAAATGCGCTCTTCAGCGGCATGGAGTCGCCCGAGAACCGTCCGTTGGCATTGCTGGGCGTCCATTTCACGAGCTTGTGTTTCTGCTGGTCGTATACCTCCATGCTGATGTATTCATCGCGTCGTTTGTCGCAGGGGGTGAGTCCTTGGTTCATGGCCTCGGTATAGACGAAGAGCTTGAAGGTGGAACCGGGCTGTCGCATGGCCGTCACCTTGTCGTATTTCCATGAGTTGAAGCTGATGTCGCCCACCCATGCGCGTACATAACCTGTCTGTGGCTCCATTGCCACGAACGAGCAATGCATGTAGTGCACCATGTAGCGGATGGAGTCGAGCGTCGACATTTCGCGCTCTATCTCACCCTTTTCGTAGTCGAAGAGCTTCACCATATGCGGACGGTTCAACTCGGCAATGATGGAGTCGGGCTGGTTGGGGTATTTGGCCTGGAGCGCCTTGTAGAATGGTTGACGCTTGGCAATGTCCTCGATGAAGTGGGGGATGACGTGGTGATTCTCGTCCTGCCAAGGTTCGGTATTTCCCCAATGGCTGTTGAAGTTCTGCTGCACGATGCGCATCTGCTTATTGGCAGCCTGCTCGGCATATTTCTGCATGCGTGTGTCGAGCGTCGTATAGATTTTCAAACCGCTGCTGTAGAGGTCGTAGCCGTTCTCCGAACACCAATCTTCCAGATAGTTGGCCACAGCATCGCGGAAGTAGTTGGCCGTGCCGTCGTAGTTGCTTTCCACGCTGTAGTTCAGCTCGATGGGTATCTGAATGAGTGAGTCGCGCTCAAAATCGGTCAGGTGGTTCTTTTTGAACATATTGTCGAGCACCACGTTGCGGCGCTTCAAACTATTCTCAGGATTGGCAATGGGGTTGTAGAACGTGGTGGCCTTGAGCATGCCTACGAGCACGGCAGCTTGTTCTGTGGTGATCTGTGCGGGGGTGCAGTTGAAGTAGGTCTTGCAAGCCGTCTTGATGCCGAACGAGTTAGATCCGAAGTCCACCGTGTTGGCATACATCGTGAGAATGTCTTTCTTGTCGTAGAGTATCTCAAGTTTTGTTGCGATAATCCACTCCTTCGTCTTCATTATCAGCATTTTAAGACCAGGAACCTTGCCAATTAGTCCAGTGCTGTAATGCGTACGGACACGGAACATGTTCTTAGCCAACTGCTGGGTGATAGTCGATGCGCCGCGTGCATCGTGGTGGAGCATAGCATCCTTGGCAGCTGCAAACAGTCCGATAGGGTCGATGCCCCAGTGTTTGTAGAATCGCTCATCCTCGGTGTCGACAAGCGCCGTCCAGAAGTCGGGGTTCACCTCTTCGTATTTCACGGGAGTGCGGTTCTCGTTGAAGTATTTGCCGATGAGTTTACCGTCGGCACTATAGAGCTCCGAAGCCTGGCTGGTTTGCGGATTCCTGATGGTGTTGAATCCTGGCGATTTGCCGAAGAGCCAAAGGAAGTTGATGTCCACCATACCCAGGTAGATGATGAATGCTACGAAGAGCGATGCCAATATTAATAAGGTACGCGTATACCAGGCACGTCCCTTGTAAAGCGATTTGTACCAAGGCCAGAAGCCTCTCACGCCGCGCCAAAGGCGGAGCAAGAACCTACCAATGGTCGTGTTATTCAGATAGTTTGCCATAATGGTTCGTAATAGGATTAGGTTGTGAGTGCAAAATTACGAATTTCTGGTGGAAATAACGAGTGTTTTGAGATTATTAACGATTGCTCTTTTAAGATTTAACGCACCACTCATGTAGCCTGGGGGCAGTTGTCGTGTATCAGATGGATGATATCTTCCACTTGGTCGGGAGAGAACCAGTGGATGGTTGTGTCGCGTTTGTACCAGGTGAGTTGTTTGCGGCAGTATCGGCGGGTGTTTCCCTTGATGCGCTCGATGGCCTCGTCGAGTGTCCATTTGCCATCGAATGCAAGAAACAATTCCTTGTAGCCGACGGTGTTGAGTGCGTTGTTCTCGCGATGGGGGTACATGCGGCGGGCTTCTTCCACCAAGCCGTCGGCCACCATCTGGTCGACGCGGCGGTTGATGCGGTCGTAGAGTTCCTCACGCGGGCGGTTCAGTCCGATTTTCAATATGCGGAACGGCCGTTCCTTTGTTTGCTGCGTACGGAACGAGGTGTAGGTTTTCCCGCTCTGATGGATGATTTCCAGCGCATGAATCACGCGGCGGTAGTTCTTGCGGTCTACGATTTCGTAGTACTCGGGATCCAGTTGGCGTAGTTCCTCACACAAGGCATCAAGTCCTTCTCTTGCAAAGCGTTCCTTCATCCATACGCGAATCTCATCGTCGACCGTGGGAATGTCGTCGATGCCGTTGCACACCGCATCCACATACATCATGCTTCCGCCCGACAATAAGGCTATCCTTTTGTCCTCCCAGAGTTTTTCAAGCAATTGGAGAACGTCTTGTTCGTACATCGAAGCGCTGTAATAGTCGTCGATGGAATGCGTACCCACGAAGAAGTGCCTGACGCGGGCTTGTTGCGATGGGGTGGGGGCTGCTGTGCCAATGGGTATCTCGCGGTAGAGTTGTCGCGAGTCGGCATTGATGATAGGTATACAAAAATGCTCGGCCACACGCAGGCAGACATCAGTCTTGCCTACACCTGTGGGGCCGAGTATGACGATGAGTGTGTTCATTAACGGATGATGCCTCGCTTGGAAGCACTCACGAAGTCGATGATGTATTGGATTTCGGGCGTTAGAGGCAGGTTCTTCTTGATTTCCTCGATACCCTCGGCCAGAATGCCTTTGCTATAGAGCAGACGGTAAGCATCGTGAATCTGGCCGATAGCTTCGTTAGAGAATCCGCGGCGGCGCAGTCCGATGAGGTTGATGCCTGCATAGCGGATAGGCTCCTTGCCTGCAATGATATATGGCGGAATGTCCTGACTGGAGCGGCTGCCACCCTGTATCATCACGTAACCACCGATGTGGCAGAACTGGTGGATGAGTACGCTGGCGGAGATGATGGCATTGTCGTCGACGACCACCTCGCCTGCAAACTTCGTGGCATTGCCGATGATGCAGCCGTTGCCCACCACACAGTCGTGGGCGATGTGCATGCTTTCCATGAGCAGGTTGTTGGAACCGACAAGGGTCGTTCCCTTCGAGAAGGTACCGCGCGAGATGGTGACATTCTCACGGATGGAGTTGTTGTCGCCAATCTGGCAGGTCGTCTCCTCGCCTTGGAACTTCAGGTCTTGCGGTTTCGTGCTGATGCTGGCACCTGGGAAGAACTCATTGCCGTTGCCGATGCGGGCACCGAAATGGATGGTCACGGCATTCATCAACACGTTGTTGTCGCCGATGACGGTGTTCTTGTCAATATAGCAGAACGGGCCGATGACGTTGCCGTCGCCCAACTGTGCTTCGGGGTGAACAAATGCTAAGGGACTAATTTGGTTCATGATATACATTTATAATATTACGTTGCAAAATTACTCATTTTCCCCTATATTGCCACGAAGACTGAAAATAATTAGTGTTTTTTACGGAAAATAAAGAAAAAACACGCGTTTTCAAACCATTTGTGTCAAAAAAAACACGTAAATGGTTTGTATGATTCAAAAATATTGCGTACTTTTGCAACAGTTTTTTATCATCATTGTATTATAACTCCAAAAACAAAAAAAAATGGTTATTCCTAGTTATTTCTGGATTGTACCTGTTGCCTCGGTCATCGCCTTGGCAATGGCGTATTACTTCTTCGCCTCGATGATGAAGGAGAGTGAGGGTACTGCCCGTATGCAAGAAATTGCCGGACATATCCGCAGAGGCGCTATGGCCTATCTGAAGCAGCAGTACAAAGTGGTGGGCATCGTGTTCGTGGTGCTCTGTGCCCTGTTTGCTTTCATGGCCTATGGGCTGAACGTGCAGAACAAATGGGTGCCCTTTGCTTTCCTCACGGGAGGTTTCTTCTCCGGCTTGGCAGGCTTCTTCGGCATGAAGACCGCCACCTATGCATCAGGACGTACGGCCAATGCTGCCCGCGAGAGCCTTGACAAAGGCTTGAAGGTGGCTTTCCGCTCAGGTGCCGTGATGGGTCTGACGGTGGTTGGCCTGGGCTTGCTCGACATCGCCATCTGGTTCTTCGTGCTGAACCGCTTCGATCCCGAGGGCCTCATCTCCATTACTACCACCATGCTGACCTTCGGTATGGGTGCTTCGACACAGGCTCTGTTTGCCCGTGTGGGCGGTGGTATCTACACCAAGGCTGCCGACGTGGGTGCCGACATCGTGGGTAAGGTGGAAGCCGACATCCCTGAGGACGACCCGCGCAATCCTGCCACCATTGCCGACAATGTGGGCGACAATGTGGGCGACGTGGCCGGTATGGGTGCCGACCTGTATGAGAGCTATTGCGGTAGTGTGCTTTCCACAGCAGCCCTGGGTGCCTCGGCCTTTGCGGCCAGCAGCGTCGAAGGCATGCAGATGAAGGCTGTCATCGCTCCGATGATCATCGCTGCCGTGGGAGTATTCCTTTCTCTGCTTGGCATTTTCCTCGTCCGTACGAAGGAAGGTGCTACCATGAAGAACCTGCTCCACTCGTTGTCTCTGGGCACGAACGTCAGCGCTGTGCTGATTGCAGTCGCCACGTTTGGCATTCTCTACGGTCTGGGCATTGAGAACTGGCTGGGTCTTTCGTTCTCCGTCATTAGCGGTTTGGCAGCCGGTGTCATCATCGGACAGGCCACCGAATACTATACTTCGCATTCCTACAAGCCGACTCAGAAGATTTCCGAGGCTGGTCAGACGGGTGCTGCAACGGTGATTATCAAGGGTATCGGCACGGGAATGATCTCCACTTGCATCCCCGTTATCACCATCGGTGTGGCCATCATGCTGAGCTATCTCTGCGCTAACGGCTTCGACCTCTCGATGTCTTCCGAGAGTCTTTCGCATGGTCTGTATGGCATCGGCATCGCTGCTGTGGGTATGCTCTCCACGCTGGGCATCACATTGGCTACCGACGCTTACGGCCCCATTGCCGACAATGCTGGCGGTAATGCTGAGATGTCGAGTCTGGGTGAGGAAGTGCGCCACCGTACGGATGCCCTCGATGCCCTTGGCAACACCACCGCTGCTACGGGTAAGGGCTTCGCCATCGGTTCTGCCGCGCTGACGGCTCTGGCACTCTTGGCCTCCTACATCGAGGAAATCAAGATTGCAATGGCCCGTGCCGGACAGACTCTGACCAACGTGGCTGGTGATGTGATTTCTGCCACCGATGCCACCATCCCCGATTTCATGAACTATTTCCAGGTGAACCTGATGAACCCGAGAGTGCTGGTGGGTGCCTTCATCGGCGCGATGGCTGCCTTCCTGTTCTGTGGAATGACGATGGAAGCCGTGGGTCGTGCTGCAGAGAAGATGGTGCAGGAAGTGCGCCGTCAGTTCCGCGAGATTGCTGGAATCCTCGAAGGCAAGGCCACTCCTGACTACGGCCGTTGCGTGGAGATTTCCACACGTGCCGCCCAGCATGAGATGATAATTCCTTCGGTCCTCGCCATTCTGATTCCCATTCTGGTGGGTATCATCCTCGGCGTGGCTGGCGTACTCGGTCTGTTGGTAGGCGGACTGGCTGGCGGCTTCACGCTGGCTGTGTTCATGGCCAATGCCGGTGGTGCCTGGGACAATGCGAAGAAGAACATCGAGGAAGGCAACTTCGGCGGCAAGGGCTCGTTTGCCCATAAGGCTTGTATCGTGGGCGACACCGTGGGCGACCCGTTCAAGGACACCAGCGGCCCGTCGCTGAACATTCTGATCAAGCTGATGTCGATGGTCAGCATCGTGATGGCTGGTCTCACCGTAGCCTTCAGCATCCTCTAAACGACATTTCATCCACACATGAGCATAGCGCAGGGTCGGTTTTTCGGCTCTGCGCTATTTTGTTGTTTTGTGCTTCAGTCTTGTTGTCTGGAAAATGTGGGAAGCGTGACAATTGTGACAAATGGACAATGCGTTTTTTCGCACTATGAAATCCGAGGGCGTGACAATTGTGACAAATGGACAATGTATTTTTGCGCACCAATCTCACCGTCGACGGTAGTGTTGTTTGTTGTAAGTTATTAATTATAAGTTATTAATTATAAGTATATTATATATAATCACCAGGCTATGATATAGGAGTTGACCTTCATGACCTCCCCCAACCATCTTATCTCCCATGTGGGGGATGTGTGACCCCCTCTATCTCCCCCTGTAGGGGGAGGAAAAATTAGAACTGAGCGCAGAAACTAAACAGTCCCCCTCCTACAGGTGGTAACAAAACTAATCAGTCCCCTTCTACAGGTGGTAACAAAACTAATCAGTCCCCTTCTACAGGTGGTAACAAAACTAAACAGTCCCCTTCTACAGGTGGTAACAAAACTAAACAGTCCCCCTCCTACAGGAGGGGCTGGGGGAGGTCATGAATGAGGGCGGTGAGGGGAGTCATACTCCTGCGAACCCTTTCGGGTTAACTATTATGTTATTACCTTATTATTATATTATCATTATTGAATGATTATAGAGGATTATTGAATGATTATGGCTATAGCTATGTTAATTTGTATAAAATATCGGTAGTAATAAAAATGTAATATATAAATAAAGTTCTAATTAATAATAATAAATAGATTGTATATAGATTTTAGATCCCTTTTGACGCGCAAAAATCGCGTTGTCCTTTGTCACAATTGTCACGCTTGGCTTTGGGGGCGTTGCTATTTCTGATTTTTTAGCTGCTATCTCTGAGCCTGCCAACCATTATCTCTGAGCCTGCCAACTGCTATCTCTGAGCCTGCCGTACGCTATCTCTGAGCCTGTCATATGCTATCTCTGAGCCTGCCATATGCTATCTCTGAGCTTGTCGTTTGCTATCTCTGAGCGTGCGTAGGATAAATACTTGCGCCAGCTGATATGAAGATATAAAGAAAATCCCGCCATTTCCTCACGGATAGGCGGGACTAAGTCTGGTGAATACTCACCTTTTCAAGTTTAGTTCCAAATAATGGCGGCTACTATAAACACACTTTTCGAAACTTTCGCCGCCATTGGTCAGACTTTCATGGAATGGACTTATTCGCTCTTCTCCATTTCAGCCTTCAGCTTAGCCAGAGCATCGAGGTCGCCCAGAGTAGTGCTGGCTGCCACATTGTTGATGGCAGGAGCCTCTTCCTTCTTGGCCGGACGCTTAGCGGCGCGCGGAGCCTTCTTCGCATCTTCCTTACCCTCTTCGAAGGTACGGCTGTGCGAGAGGATGATGCGCTTGGTCTCTTTCACAAACTCGATGACCTTGAATTCGAGCTCTTCACCCTGCTGGGCCTGGGTGCCGTCTTCCTTGACGAGGTGCTTCGGTGTGGCAAAGCCTTCACCGCCTTCGTTCAGGGCGATCACAGCTCCCTTGTCCATGATCTCGGTAATCTTACCGGCGTGGACGCTACCCGGAGTGTAGATGGTCTCGTAGGTGTCCCAAGGATTCTCCTCAAGCTGCTTGTGGCCGAGGCTGAGACGACGGTTCTCTTTGTCGATCTCGAGGACAACAACGTCGATGTCGGCGCCCACCTGAGTGAACTCTGAGGGGTGCTTCACCTTCTTGGTCCAAGAGAGGTCGCTGATGTGGATGAGTCCGTCGACACCTTCCTCCAGCTCTACGAAGATACCGAAGTTGGTGAAGTTGCGCACCTTGGCGGTGTGCTTCGAACCAACGGGATATTTCACCTCGATGGTCTCCCACGGGTCTTCCTTCAGCTGCTTGATGCCGAGCGACATCTTGCGCTCCTCGCGGTCGAGTGTCAGGATGACAGCCTCTACCTCGTCGCCCACCTTCATGAAGTCCTGAGCAGAACGCAGGTGCTGGCTCCAAGACATTTCGCTGACGTGGATGAGTCCTTCCACGCCCGGAGCAATCTCTACGAATGCGCCGTAGTCGGCGATGACAACCACCTTGCCGTTCACGTGGTCGCCCACCTTCAGATCCTGGTCGAGGGCATCCCATGGGTGCGGAGTGAGCTGCTTCAGACCGAGGGCGATGCGCTTCTTCTCGTCGTCGAAGTCGAGAATCACGACATTGATCTTCTGGTCGAGTGCCACCACTTCGTGAGGATCGCTTACGCGGCCCCAAGAGAGGTCTGTGATATGGATGAGTCCGTCTACGCCGCCGAGGTCAACGAATACACCGTAAGAAGTGATGTTCTTGACGGTACCTTCGAGAATCTGACCTTTCTCCAGCTTGCTGATGATTTCTTTCTTCTGTGCTTCGAGCTCGGCCTCGATGAGTGCCTTGTGCGAAACAACAACATTGCGGAATTCCTGGTTGATCTTCACGATCTTGAACTCCATGGTCTTGCCTACGAAGATGTCGTAGTCGCGGATAGGATGAACGTCGATTTGGCTGCCGGGCAGGAATGCTTCGATGCCGAACACGTCGACAATCATGCCACCCTTCGTGCGGCACTTGATGTAGCCCTGTACGATGTCCTCGTTGTCGAGGGCTGCGTTGACGCGGTCCCAGCTCTTGCTGAGGCGTGCCTTCTTGTGGGAGAGGAGGAGCTGACCCTTGCGGTCTTCCTGGTTCTCAACATAGACTTCCACGATGTCGCCCACCTTCAGGTCGGGGTTGTAGCGGAACTCTGATGCAGGAATGATACCGTCGCTCTTGTAGCCGATGTTCACAATCACTTCCTTCTTGTCGACGGAAATGACCTTGCCGTCCACAACCTGATGCTCGGAAACCTTGTTCAGGGTCTCGTCGTAAAGCTTGGCTGTTTCCTCTTTCTGTGCACCGACTGCACCGCCATTCTCGAACTCTTCCCAATTGAAGTCCTGTAACGGCTCAACGTTCTTAATGTTAGACATAAATTAAACTAAAAAAATTACTAAATGGTTAAACAATAATGTGAATAAACTCTCATGCTCTACGCGCGGGCGCGAAAAGCGGATGCAAAGGTACGAACTTTTTTGCGCATAACGTCATGATAGACAGTTTCCTGCGCGATAATTATTGTTATTTAACTTTTTTCGTCTATGGCGTTGCAAAAATAGTTTTCGCGTGAAAACACCTACCAACCTACCATCACCCCTCTGGAACGCCGATTTACAGGGGCTTTGCGGTATGGTAGGTGTTGCCCCAACACCTACCATACACCTACCCATACACCTAACCTCTGTAGGGGCTAGTCAAAATGCGAAAAGTCTGTTTCATGTAGGGACATACTTTTATGTATGTCCGCCATATTACCGATAAAAGTTCATTCTGAATCGATGTTTCGGACATACATGAAAGTATGTCCCTACAACCGCTTCATTTAGGTATGCTCCTACTGATGGTAGGTGTTGGGTAGGTGTTAAGGCAACACCTACCATGCCTCCAGCCCTTTGTTTATTGACGTTCCAGAGGGGTGATGGTAGGTTGGTAGGTGTTTTTGCGTGAAAAGTGTTTTTCAATTTCGCGGACAGTAGGATGATTTGGTCAACGCCCCCTGCCCCCTCTGATCAGAGGGGGCAGCTGATTAGCTACAAGTTGGGCGGTAATTGGATATCGGTTAGGCGGTAATTGGATATCAGTTGGGCGGTAATTGGATATCAGTTAGGCCGTCGTTCCATATCAGTTAGGCCGTCGTTCCATATCAGTTAGGCCGTCATTCCATATCGGAGAGGCGGTCATTCCATATCGGAGAGGCTGTCGTTCCATATCGGAGAGCGAGTTGAGAGATACGAATCACGTTGTTTGGGCTATCTACTTTTTGAGTCGTTTTTTATGCATGATGCATATTAAATAATGTAAAATCCTTGTAATTCTCGATTTTTCTTCCTAAATTTGCAGTCTAGAACAATAACCCAAATAATTTGATTCATGATGAAAAAGCAAATTGTAACATTTTTTCTGATGCTCCTGCCCGTAGTGGCGAGTGCTGAAACTGTGATAATTGACGGCATCTGCTACAACTTAAATGATGAGAATAATGTTGCCGAAGTAACTCGTAATCCAAACAAGTATGTTGGCGAGATTGTAATTCCTGATACCGTTTCCTACGAAGGGGTGGAATTCTGTGTTACAGCCATCAAAGATGGTGCTTTCGAGGAATGCATAGCCCTCACATCGGTTACTATTCCCAATAGTGTTACAAGCATTGGATACGAAGCATTTAAAGGTTGCTCTGACCTCGCCTCAATATCCATCGGCGACAACGTGGTTCTTATTGATGGATATGCGTTCTTCGGTTGCTCCAGCCTTACCTCTGTGACTATTCCCAATAGTGTAAGGGCTATATGCTATCGCGCGTTCGAGGGTTGTTCTTCACTCACCTCCATTACAATCCCCGAAGGTGTATATGTTATCGATGCGTGTGTCTTTAAAGGTTGTTCTTCACTCTCCTCAGTGACCCTCCCCAACAGCATTAGTTTCATCGACGATGAAGCCTTCCGAGAGTGTTCCAGCCTTGCTTCTATAACCATCCCAGATAATGTTTATACTATTGGAGAAATCGCATTTTTGGGATGCACCAGTCTTGCATCTGTGACTATTGGCACCAATGTAACGAGCATTGGATTAGGCGCGTTCGCGCGTTGCACCGGCCTGACCTCCGTCGTTATCCCCGATGGTGTGGAACGAATTGGCGAAAGTGCGTTTGCTTATTGCTCTAACCTCACCACTGTTTCTATTGGGAGTGGTGTTAAATTCATTATGCAGAAAGCTTTTGAATCTTGCCCTAATTTGAAAGACTTTTATTGCTATTCAGAATACGTACCCTATACGGGGGTATTAGTCTTCCGAGAGTCTTACATAGAAAAAGCTACGCTACATGTGCAAGAGCCATCGGATTATGACAATAGAGAGCCTTGGAAGAACTTTGAAAAAATTGAAGCATTGGCCGACATTACTGGTCTGAATGGCATCCAGTCAGATGGTATTCGGGTACAGGCTATTGGTGGTCTCCTGACCATAGAGGGAGCTGTGGAGGGTACGCCTGTCATCGTCTATGACACGACAGGGCGCTTGCTGGCATCGGCAATGACCACGAAGCAAGCCGCTCGCATAGCTACTTCGCTTCGCAAGGGAGCCGTTGCCATCGTGAAGGTGGGCGACCGCGTGGAGAAAGTGGTGATGAAGTAGGGCAAAGACAACAGGGACAATAAAGACAAGGATTTTTGTTCTTTTGTTCTTCTGTCTAAACCTTTTGTTCTTTTGTCCTTCTGTCAAAAAGTCGTGTCCTTGTGTCAGAATGCAGGAACCGCGAACTTCCCATTGGGCAGTCCGCGGTTCTGTTGTTTGTTTGGAATAAGTTGTTGTTAACTTTATGCTTCAGCTTCTGGAATTACTGAAACGGTGCTCTTGTTGCGTGCTCCTTTGTGGAAGTTCACGATACCATCGGTCAGAGCATAGAGGGTGTCGTCCTTACCAATACCCACATTGCGGCCGGGGTTATGGTGTGTACCACGCTGGCGAACGATGATGTTGCCTGCGACGCACTTCTGTCCGCCCCAAATCTTCACGCCGAGTCTTTGTGCAGCACTCTCGCGTCCGTTCTTAGAACTACCTACACCTTTTTTATGTGCCATTTCTACGTCCTCCTAAATTAAGCGATTACTGATTTGATTTCCACGTGTGTGTACTGTTGGCGGTGGCCGTTCTTCTTGCGATAGTCCTTGCGGCGCTTCATCTTGAATACAATCACCTTGTCGCCCTTCACGAGCGGATTGATGACCTCACACACTACTTTTGCTCCCTCTACGGTGGGAGTACCTACCGTGACAGCACCCTCGTTGTCTACGAGCAGCACTTTGTCAAACTCAACAGTCTGGCCCTCTTCCGCCTCGCGGATGTGGTTAATGAACAGCTTCTTGCCCTGCTCAGCCTTGAACTGCTGACCGTTAATTTCTACAATTGCGTACATTTAATTATTTGTAAAACGGGTTTTTCCGCGAGGCGGGCATGCTTCGTGCTGCCGCTTCTTCGAGCCCCTACGGACTAAATCGGCTGCAAAATTACTACAATATTTCGGATTGGCAAAATTTTTAACTGATATTTTATTGTATTATTCTTTCATTGGCAAAAAAAACATGTTTTTTAGCAAAAAAAAAGCAAAATACTTGGTTTTCTAAAAAAAAATCGTTATATTTGCAGCACATATTTATTCTGGACTATTAAAAACTGTGCCAATGGCTAAGTACAACATTACGGAGAAACGGGAAAGAGAAGCTGCTTACAGAAGTCTTGTCAACCCGAAATTGATGGATGAACTCAAAGAGCGAATACTGAACATCATCCTGGTGCAAAAGAAATTCAAGGACAAGGATTACTCGGCACGCAGGCTTGCTGAGGATCTTGGTACGAACACACGCTACATTTCAGCGGTGGTGAATGTGCGATTCCACATGAACTACACGTCGTTTGTCAACAAATTCCGCGTCGAGGAGGCGATGACGCTGCTCAGCGACAGGCGGTATGCAAAATACAACATGGAGGACATCAGTACGATGGTTGGTTTCTCGAACCGGCAGTCGTTCTATGCTTCCTTCTATAAGTTGACCGGCACCACGCCGCGCGAATATAAACTGGAGCAACTGGCAAAGCTGCCTGATGAGAAGAAAAAGTCGAAGCGTGGCCGGAAACCTAAGATCAAGCCCATCTAAATATGACTGAACAACATTTCGGATATGCCACTACAGAACGTTTTGCTGACATTCAGATGCTGCGCTATAGGCTTGACGGCTTCGATAGCCTGACATTACAGCAGAAAAAGTTGGTCTTCTGCCTGGCTGAAGCTACGCTGTGGGGCCGCGACATTACGTTCGACCAATACGGAAAATACAACCTCCGCATCAGAAAAGCCCTTGAGGCCCTCTATATATATAAAATAGGTACGCGCGAGGATGATGAGTTCAAAGGCTTGGTGGAGTATCTGAAACGGGTGTGGTTTTCCAACGGCATCTATCACCATTATGGCTGCGAGAAGTTCACGCCTGGTTTTTCTGAGCATTTCCTGCGGCAAGTATGGAAGGAACTGCCACCCGAATGCTTGCCCCTGAGGGAAGGCGAAAGCGTTGAAGACTTTTGCAACGAGCTGATTCCCGTTATTTTCAACCCTGACATTTTTCCCAAGCGCGTCAACAAGGCTGACGGTGAGGATCTCGTGTTGACCTCCGCCTGCAACTTCTACGAGGGTGTGACCCAAGAGGAGGCAGAGCAGTTTTATGCGAGAATGAAGGCAGAGAGTGCCGACGATCCCGAACCCATATCGTTCGGACTGAACTCGACGCTGGTGAAGCGCGATGGCGTAGTCAGCGAGGAAGTATGGAGCATCGATGGGCTTTATGGCGAGTCCATCCATCATATCGTGGAGTGGTTGGAGAAGGCGTTGACCTACGCAGAGAATGAAAAGCAGAAGGCCTACATGCAGTCGCTCATCAGATTCTACAGAACGGGCGACCTTCGCGACTTCAATACCTATTGCATAGAGTGGGTGGGCGAGCATGCCTCACGCATCGATTTCGTGAATGGGTTCATCGAAGTTTACGGCGACCCGCTCGGACTGAAAGGTTCGTGGGAGGGTATTGTGGAATACAAAGACCTTGATGCCACTCGCCGCACGCAGACCATCAGTAGCAATGCCCAGTGGTTTGAGGACCACTCTCCGGTCGACCCCAGATTTAAGAAGGCCGAGGTGAAAGGGGTGACGGCCCATGTGGTGTGTGCCGCCATGCTGGGGGGCGAGGAGTATCCTTCGACGGCTATCGGCATCAACCTGCCCAACGCCGACTGGATTCGTGCCCGGCATGGTAGCAAGAGCGTGACCATCGGCAACCTGACCGATGCCTACAACAAGGCCGCTAAGGGTAACGGTTTTCGCGAGGAGTTTGTCATCGACAGCGCCACTATTGCGCTTATCGACAAATACGGCGACGCTTGCGACGATCTGCATACCGACCTTCACGAGTGCCTGGGTCACGGAAGCGGACAGCTCCTCCCTGGAGTAGACCCGGATGCGCTGAAAGCCTATGGCAACACGATAGAAGAAGCGCGGGCCGACCTGTTTGCACTCTATTATATTGCCGACCAGAAATTGGTGGAACTCGGACTGACTCCCGATGCAGAAGCCTATAAGAGCCAGTACTATACTTATATGATGAACGGCCTGCTCACCCAGCTGACCCGCATTAAGCCTGGATGCCAGATAGAGGAAGCCCATATGCGCAACCGCGCCTTGATAGCCCGTTGGTGTCTGGAAAAAGGCAGCCAGCAGAACGTCATGCAACTGCTGAAGCGTGAAGGCAAAACATTCCTCCGCATCAACGACTACGCCGCATTGCGTGACCTGATAGCACAACTGCTCTCTGAAGTGCAACGCATCAAGAGCGAAGGCGACTATACGGCAGCCCGAGACTTGGTGGAGCACTATTCCATCAGCGTAGACGAGACGCTGCACCAAGAAATTCTGGAGCGTTACCAGCGGCTGAATCTCGCTCCCTACAAAGGTTTCATCAACCCAAGAATGACGCCTGTAAGGAACGAAAAGGGCGAAGTCGTTGACATCGACGTCGACTACAGCGAGACCTACGTAGAGCAAATGCTCCGCTACAGTCGCGACTATTCCGTTGCTTTCATACCATAAGAAGAATGATGACAGAGCAAACTCACGAGAAACTGAAGCAAATCAAGCAGGGATTCCGTCTGCTGATGAATGGTGTGGCCTCGCAGTCGATGCGTGAAAAGGGGCTTCAGTATAAAATCAACTGGGGTATCCAGCTGACCGAATTGCAGAAAATCGCCGGGGAATATGGCAAGGACTATGAACTGGCCGTGGAACTGTGGAAAGAGAACATCCGCGAATGTAAGATATTGGCAACAATGATGATGCCGCCCGAGAAGATGCCGCCCGAGTTGGCCGACTTGTGGATGGAGCAGACCCCGTCGCAGGAGATTGCCGAGATGACGGCCTTCCACCTTTTTCAATATCTTTCGTATGCACCTGCTATGGCCTACGATTGGATAGCCTCCAATCGTCAGCTGTATCAGATATGCGGTTTTCAGATACTCTCACGACTGTTCATGAACGGACGAAAACCCGACGAACGAGGCATCAACGAACTGATAGACCAGTCGGTGGCTGCCCTCTCAGAGTCGCCTATGGCCGTGAAGCACGCCGCCCACTTATGTCTTTTGCGCTTCGCGGAATTGGGCGAACCCTATGAGCAGATTGTGCGAAATGCAACAAAATCCATCAATTTAGATATTTTATAATATCTTTTGCCGCGTTCTCCTGATTTTGTTGTAATTTTGCACAGCATTTTGTAACGACTTTCATGGCAAAAGAAAGTGTGAAAACAACGGCTCGCGGTATTCTGACCAAATATCTCGAGGAGAATCATCTTCGCAAGACGCCCGAACGTTTTGCGATACTTGATACGATTTATTCCATCAACACCCATTTCACCGTAAGGGAGTTGGGCAACAAATTGGAGGAAAACCATTTTCCCGTGAGCATCGCCACACTCTACAATTGCATCAATCTGCTCATCAAGCTGAAACTCGTGGTTGGTCATAAGCTGAATACGACCACGGTCTATGAGGCTTCATACAACAAAGAGAAATCCGTCAGGCAGATTTGCCTCGTTTGCGGAAAAATGCAGGAACTACGCTCACCGGCGTTGCTCAAAACCGTCGATGAACTCCGCCTGCATCGATTCCGTATGTCTGGCTTCGTGCTGAACATCTATGGAGTGTGCAGTTCATGTCAGGCGAAAATGACTCGCATGAAGAATAAAAACAACAAAAAGAAATAGAAATGAACAAAGGAAAAGCAGACGTCTTGTTGGGACTCCAATGGGGCGACGAAGGTAAAGGAAAAGTAGTTGATGTGCTGACGCCGCACTACGATGTGGTGGCGCGTTTCCAAGGAGGCCCCAATGCAGGCCATACGCTGGAGTTCGAGGGGCAGAAATATGTGCTCCGCAGCATACCTTCCGGCATCTTTCAGGGTGGGAAGGTCAACATCGTCGGCAATGGTGTAGTCCTGGCTCCCGACCTTTTCATGGATGAGGCAAAGGATTTGGAGAAGAGTGGCCATCCGCTTCACGAACGGTTGCATATTTCACGCAAGGCACATCTCATCATGCCAACCCATCGTCTTTTGGATGCTGCCTACGAAGCTCAGAAAGGCAAGAGCAAAGTGGGTACCACGGGCAAAGGTATCGGCCCAACCTATACCGACAAAGTTTCGCGCACCGGACTGCGCGTCGGCGACATCTTCGACCGCTTCGACGAGAAATATGCTGCCCACAAGGCACGTCACGAGGCCATCTTGAAGTCGCTCAACTTCACCGACTACGACCTCACGGAGGTGGAGAAGAAATGGATGGAAGGTATTGAGTATCTGAAACAATTCCAGATTGTAGACTCTGAACACGAGGTGAACCACCTGTTGCGCGAAGGGAAATCCATCCTTTGCGAGGGCGCTCAGGGTACGATGCTCGACATCGATTTTGGCAGTTATCCCTTTGTCACCTCCTCTAACACCATCTGTGCGGGTGCCTGTACAGGTCTCGGTCTTGGTCCTAACAAGATCGGTGATGTCTTTGGCATCATGAAAGCCTACTGCACACGTGTGGGAGCCGGCCCCTTCCCAACGGAGTTGTTCGACGAGACGGGAACCAAGATTCGCGACCTCGGTCATGAATACGGTGCCGTTACTGGTCGTGAACGGCGTTGCGGATGGATCGACCTTGTGGCTCTGCGCTATGCCATCATGGTGAACGGGGTGACGAAGCTGATTATGATGAAGAGCGATGTACTTGACACCTTCCCCACTATCAAGGCTTGTGTGGCTTATCGGGTAAACGGCTTGGAAACAAGGGACTTCCCGTTCAGCGTCGAAGAGGGCATTGAGCCTATCTATCAGGAACTTCCCGGTTGGCAGACAGACATGACGAAGATGACTGACGAGGATCAATTCCCGCAGGCCTTCAAGGACTATATCGCCTTCCTCGAAGCACAACTGGAAACTCCCATCTGCATCGTTTCCATCGGTCCAGACAGAAATCAGACCATCATCCGTCAGGCATTCTCATGATTCTTCATCTATAAACAACGTAAAGAAATGGCAAACAAACCAAGCATACCTAAAGGAACCCGCGACTTCTCACCCGTAGAGATGGCGAAGCGCAACTATATATTTGATACCATCCGAAATGTCTATGCCCTTTATGGCTTCCAGCAGATTGAGACGCCGGCGATGGAAACCCTTCAGACGCTGATGGGTAAGTATGGCGAAGAGGGCGACAAACTGCTCTTCAAAGTGCTGAACAGCGGTGATTTCACCAACAAGGTCAGCGACGAGGAACTTCAGGAGCGCAATGCGTTGCACCTGGCTGCCAGATTCTGTGAAAAAGGACTGCGCTACGATCTCACCGTTCCGTTTGCACGCTATGTGGTCATGCATCGTGAGGAGTTGCAATTGCCATTCAAGCGCTATCAGGTGCAGCCCGTCTGGCGTGCTGACCGTCCGCAGAAAGGGCGCTATCGTGAGTTCTACCAATTCGACGGCGATGTCGTAGGCAGCGATTCTTTGCTCAACGAAGTGGAGCTTCTGCAGATCATCGACACCGTTTTCACCCGTTTTGGTGTGCGTGTGCAGATAAAGATCAACAACCGCAAGATTCTCACGGGCATAGCCGAAGTCATCGGGGCTGCCGACAAGATTGTTGACATCACGGTGGCCATCGACAAACTCGACAAGATAGGTCTTGACGCTGTGAACGAAGAGCTGGCTCGCAATGGGCTGTCTACTGAGTCTATCGAGAAGTTGCAACCCATCATTTCTTTGTCAGGAACCAACGCTGAGAAACTACAAGTCATCAGCGAGGTGCTGAAGGAAAGCGAAACCGGACAGAAAGGCGTAGAGGAACTGCGTTTCATCCTGGACATGCTTGGTGCCCTTGGAGGCGAGGAGCAGTCAGCCGCAGGAGTGTGTTCGCTGAACAATGAGTTGCAACTCGACCTGACGCTTGCTCGCGGTCTGAACTACTACACGGGTGCCATCTTCGAAGTGAAAGCCCTCGATGTGCAAATCGGAAGCATCACGGGTGGCGGTCGCTACGACAACCTGACGGGCATCTTCGGTATGCCGGGCTTGTCGGGCGTAGGCTTCTCGTTCGGTGTCGATCGTATCTTTGACGTCCTCAATGCCCTCGATGCTTATCCCAAGGAGGCTGTCAACGGCACGGAACTGCTCTTCATCAATTTCGGACAAACAGAGACGGCCTATTGTATGCCTGTTGCCGCCAAAGCACGGCAGGCGGGCATCCGTACTGAAGTCTATCCCGATGCGGTGAAGATGAAGAAGCAGATGAGCTACGCCAATGCCAAGCAAATTCCTTTCGTGGCTTTGGCTGGAGAGAATGAAATCAAGGAGGGCAAACTGACCCTAAAGAACATGCTCACCGGTGAACAGCAACTTCTGACTCCTGACGAATTGGTGGCAAAGATAAAAGCATGAAGACGAAACTGTTACGAATCACACTAATAGTGACCGGACTGGTATGTATCACTGCTTTTACTGACCGTCCCGTCACTCTTTTCCTGATTGGTGACTCCACGATGGCCAACAAGGACACCACGAAGGGGAGTCCCGAGAGAGGATGGGGGATGGTGCTTCACGAGTATTTCACCGATGATGTCCGCATCGAGAACCATGCCGTGAATGGTCGTTCGTCGAAAAGTTTTCTGGATGAAGGGCGCTGGGAGAAAGTGCGTCGGCGCATACAGCCCGGCGACTATGTGTTGATTCAGTTTGGCCACAACGATGAGAAAGACGATCCCCGACGTCATACTTCGGTGGGCTCCACCTTCGATGCCAATCTCCGCCTGTACATCAGGCAGACGCGAGAACAAGGAGGAATCCCCGTGCTTTTCAATAGTGTGGTGCGCCGCAATTTCCTCGTCCATCATGATTCGAGCATCGACGATGAGTCGTTGCGTAACACTATTTATCAGGATGAGGTGATTACCAGCGACACACTTGTCGACACGCATGGTCAGTATGCGGAAGTGCCCAGGATGATTGCTCGCGAACTGAATGTGCCTTTCGTTGATGCACAGCGAATCACCCACGACCTTGAGCAGCAGCTTGGTGTGGAGGGGTCACGTCGATTGCATGTGTGGTATCGACGTGGTGAGCATCCCGCCTTGCCCGAAGGTCGGCAAGACAACACCCACTACAATGTCTTTGGCGCCCATGAGGTGGCGCGGTTGTTGTCCACGGAATTGGCCATCCAGGTTCCTGCGCTTGCTCCTTACATCAAGCGATAAATCTCCCGATTTCTTTAACTGCTCTGCGTTGCAAGGGTTTCCCCCTTCCGCAAGATGATAAAACGATGCCCGCGCTGCTAAGGCTCTTTCTTCTGAAAAGAGAATCCAATAGCAGCGCGGGCAGTTTAGGTTGGTCGCTATCAGTCGATGATGTCGAAACCGCAATAAGGTACAAGGCAACGAGGCACGCGAATGCCTTCAGCCGTCTGGTTGTTCTCCAGGATTGTTGCCACGATGCGGGGTAGTGCCAATGCCGAACCGTTCAGCGTGTGGCAGAGTTCGGTCTTCTTGGTTTCTGGATTTCTGAAACGACACTTCAGACGGTTGGCCTGATAGGTGTCGAAATTGCTGACCGACGACACTTCAAGCCAACGTTGCTGGGCTTCGCTGTAGACCTCGAAGTCATAGCAGATAGCGCTGGTGAACGATTGGTCGCCGCCACAGAGCAAAAGTACGCGATAGGGCAACTCCAGTTTCTTGAGCAGACCTTCCACGTGCTGCAACATTTCCTGATGACTCTGTTTTGAGTGTTCGGGCTTGTCGATGCGCACGATTTCCACTTTCGAGAACTCATGCAGGCGATTCAGACCACGCACGTCCTTTCCATAGCTGCCTGCTTCACGACGGAAGCATTGTGTGTAGGCACAGTTCTTGATGGGCAGCTGGCTCTCGTCGAGAATCACGTCGCGGTAGATGTTCGTCACAGGAACCTCAGCAGTAGGGATAAGGTAGAAGTCATCGACCTCGCAATGATACATCTGGCCTTCCTTGTCGGGCAACTGTCCTGTGCCGTAGCCTGATGCGGTGTTCACCACCGTCGGCGGCATGATTTCAGTGTAACCAGCTTTTCGGGCCTCGTCGAGGAAGAAATTGATGAGGGCTCGTTGCAACTGTGCTCCCTTGCCGATGTAGACGGGGAAGCCAGCGCCGGTTATCTTCACGCCGAGGTCGAAGTCGATGAGGTTGTATTTCTTGGCCAGTTCCCAATGGGGCACCTTGGCCTCGTCGTTCACGGGGTTGGTAGTCCAGTTGCCTACGGTATCTTCCGGCGTACACTCCTTGAGGTTGCTTTTCACTACGCGGTTGTCCTCGGCAGCAGCTCCTTCGGGTACTTCGTCGTAAGGGATGTTGGGAATGGTGCAGAGCAGTTCGATGAGGTCTTGCTGCGCCTGGTTCATCTCCTCTTCGAGAGTTTTGTTCATCTCTTTGAATGAAGCCACCTGTTGCTTCATCTTTTCAGCCTCGTCGCGCTGTCCTTGTTTCATCAGTGCACCAATTTGTGCAGCCATTTTCTTAGCTTCCGACAGGTTCTGGTCCAGTCGTTGCTGCGCTTCACGACGGCGGCGGTCGATATCCAAAGCGTTGTTCACTGCTTCTTCGGCATTCTTGAAATGCTTTTTCTCCAAACCACGAATCACGCGGTCTTTTTCTTCGCTGATAAGCTTTAATGTAAGCATGATATTTCTACTATTTTTATTTTTTACGGTTTTCGGATTGCAAAGGTACGAATAAGCGAGAACAATACAAAATGAAAACCCAAAAATTTTCATTTTTATTGTCGAGCACGAGTACCTTCGACGCAGTCAAAGTATCGAATAAGCGAGAACAATACAAAATGAAAACCCAAAAATTTTCATTTTTATTGTCGAGCACGAGTACCTCTCCCTTTAGAGTTGGCACATCATGCGGAAGGGACAAGTCGTACAGACGTCGCGGTCGGCAGTGGGACGGAATGGCGTCTGCGGCTCGAATATCTCGCTGATGACTTGGTTCAGCAGGGGCATGAATGTGTTCTCATGTGCGTTGATGTCGCCGATGGGTTGACGGTCGATGACGAGCGTTGGGTCATAGGCATCGCCCGTAGCGTGCTGGATGAAGAGCAATGCTGGGCTGACGGGCAGTCCCTTCGGATTGTACTGGCCGCTGTTGCGCACGATGTGTGCGTAGAGCATGGTCTGCAGGTAGTAGTCGGGATGCAGGTCTCGTAACATGGGGCGTGCGAAGAGTTGTTCTATGTCGCTCACTTTATGAGTCAATGCGCGTGAACCTGTCTTGTAGTCAACCACGCGGATTCTGTCGTTACCTATTTGGTCCAGTCGGTCGATGTAGCCGCTCAGCTGAATGTCGAATGTGCCTTCTGAGGTCGTAATGGTGGTTTGCCCGAACACTTTCTTTTCAGTACCGAGGATGGTGAATGGTGCGAGTTTCGCATCGATGTCGAGCAGTCGGCGTATATAGCGGATGATGACTTCGCGGTTGATAATCTGCAGACCGCTGAGGTCGGGCATCTGTTCTGCATGATTAAACATTTCCTCGCGGAAGGCTTGGTCTACCGCTCGTTCCACGATGCCTTTGGTCTTGAGCACTCGCTGTAGGTCGGCAGCGACAATGGGACGCCCGTTGATGGAAATCTCCTGATAAATGATTTCAGATGCACGGTGGAAGATGTTACCAAATGTGCGGTTGTCGATGACGTCCTCTTCAGCATCAGGTTCGCGGAATCCCATCAAGTCGTTGTAGTAGAACAACAATGGGCAGCGCAAATAACGGTTGATGGAAGTGGGGTAAAGTGGGCGAGGGTTCGAGGATGTGAGAAACTCGTGAAGCTTCTTCATCGTTGCCTCGTCTTTCTCTACCGTTCTTGAAGGCTTTGCCGTGAAGGGTGTCTGACCAGTTTGTAGCGATTGGCGAATGAAATGATGTGGACTCTCCACCATGAGCTGCATCACAAAGCGGCTCATCTCGCCTGTGTGACCGTCTTCGGTGCTGTTGTTGAAGGTGATGGTAATGTCGTTAGCCCGTTGCAGCAACCGGTGGAAATAATAGGAATAGACTGCCACCTTATGATCGATGGTGGTCAACCCGAAAGCTTTGCGGATGGAGTGGGGGATGAACGAAGCGTCGTTCACACCTTTGGGCATCCGTCCCTCGTTGCACGAGAGTATGAGCAAGTGGTCGAAGTCGAGGTTGCGCGTCTCGAGTACGCCCATGATTTGTGTTCCCTCCACTGGTTCGCCGTGGAAGGGAATGGTGGTGGTGGCTATCAGTTGGTTAACCAGTCGTTGCAGCGTGATGACATCTACACTCAGATCACCACTCTCGATAAGGTCTGTGAGTCGGTTCAGAAGCGTGTATAGTTTGAACAGCGCTTCTGTGGCAAGTTCGTTGTCGGCATAGTCTGTTCCTGTCTCTGCTATGTGGGCGGCAACCTGCCGAATGGCGGCTTTCACCCATTGCAGGGTTTCTGTCGTGGTGGCAGTGGAATGGATGGTGCGGAAGTCTTCGCCGAGGTATGGGGCGTATACGTGACGCATCAGTCGCCGATAGGTCGATTTTCCTGGGAAAACACGCATGTTGAGCAGTGCGTTGGTCAGCGAGGCGGCAGGCGTGTCGCCCAGTGGATAGCCCGTGGTGATATTGGCATGGGGTAGCGTTTCGGGCAGGCTGTACACAACAGAGGGCAGTAGGCTTTCGTTGCAAAGGATGATGGCCGTCTTCCTGCCGTCGCTCATGCGTTTCCCTTCGCTGAGCCATGTGTCGACATAGCGTGCCTGAACATTTTCGGTGGCGGCGCTGATCAGGTGGATATCTCTCGGGCGACTCAGGTTGGTGTAGATGTCGGCGCTGTGGTCAAGCTCATTAGGGAAAGCGGCGAGCAGTGGCTTGACAAAGTGTCCGGCCTCGTTCTTTTCGCTCATGTAGTAGTCGTCGAAGTCCCAATAGAAATGCGCCTTGCTCTCTTGTTGCAGCCTTTGGAAGAGTTGCTGTTCCACCCGCTGCACCATGTTGAAGCCCACAAAGAGGTAACGTTCATGGGGCAGGTTGAGCGTATCCTTGTCAGCCACTTCGCGGAAGAGCATGCCCTCGTAGGCCAGTTGCTGACCACTCAGTCGCTCCCGATAGTCGTGGTAGATGTCTTCGAAATGATTCCAGAGTTTCAGAAATCGTTTTTTCAGCTCGCTGTTGTGGTCGGGACTGAAATTCTGGAAGAACTGCTTGAGTGTCTCGATTTGCTCAGCCGACAGATACGAAGCGTCGTCAAGCTCATGATAGTTGCTGAGGTTGGCAAACACCTGGTGGGCGTCGGCCATATTCTTGTCGAGGTCGTCGAAGTCGGCCAACAGCAGTTGTCCCCATCCGTAGAAATGGTCGAGTGTCTCGTCGATGCCCGTCTTGAGGGTGAAACTCCGATGGAGGTCGGCTATCAGTTTGATGGGGTCGGCAATCTGCAGTTCCGATTGCTGTTCAAACAGTTCGCTGATGGTCAGGTAGGCTGGGCTCCAGATGGGTCTGCCCGCCCGTCGCGCCAGAAACTCGTTCAAGAAGAGTGCTGCGCGTTTGTTGGGGAATACAACGGCTGTCTTAGAGAGGTTATCGCCCCATTTCTGCAGGATGTCGTCTGCTACAAATTCAAGGAAGTATTTCATTTTGGATGATAGATTCTTGTACGATTAATGATAAACAATGACCTATAAACTGCTTCTCACCTCTTGGATGGTGTTGCTGTAGACAAACCATAGGTAACCGCGCACATGTGGGTAGCCCATGCTGTTGAGGAGTTGCATGTATTCTCGCACTTGGTCGTGATACTCTGTTCGTTCTGTGCCGAATTTGAAGTCCACGACAATCACTTCCTGCCCGTTGTACATCACGCGGTCAGGGCGTCGTTTCAGGAGCCTGCCTTCTGTGTCTACGGCTATGATACTGCATTCGTTAAATAGCTGCCACTCGTCTGAGAACCAACGTTTTATAGTTGGATTGCTGAACCGTCCCTTTAGTATACTTTCCACTTTCTTGCGTGAGATACTCTCATCGTAGACTACCCCGTCGTGTTCCAGTTTGCGCAGCATTTTGGGTATGTCGTCGATGGTGCGAATCTGCGAGAAGATGCGGTGCATGATGTTGCCCATCTTGACATAGGCTACTGAGTCGTTCCACACGGCAGCAGCTGTATTCTCCTGTTCACCTGAGGCATTCTGTGCTCCGTCGGTGATGTCGGCAATGAACTCACGGCTTTGGTTGCTTTGGCGGAAGGCCACACGGGGTTCGTGTGCCTGAATGGAGAGGTTGTCGCGAACTATGGGTTGGTCGAAGATGTTGTCGCTCTCTTGTTTTTTTGTCTTAGCCGTCAGCGAGAGTTCTCCATATTCAAACACGATAGGTTCCTGTTGGTTGTCAGGAAAACTGAGCGTTGCATCCTTCAATGCCTCTTCCGTCTCTTTCAGGCATTCCTGTATCAGTTGGCTTCGTTGTCCCGACGCGTTTCTCTTGCCGATGATAAAGAGGTTGCTGCCTGCGCGTGTGAAGGCCACGTAGAGCAGGTTTAGGTTGTCGACGCATGTCTGCAGTTGTTCTTGGGCATATTCGTCGTGGTAGATACTGTCTGAGAGTCGGGAACTGTAGTCTACCGGCACGATGGGCAGTTTGTTAAATGGGGGTTCAAATGAATCGGTCTCGCACCACAGCGTGTCAGTCATCTCCAGTTTCCAATCGCACCAAGGGATGATGACATTGTCGAACTCCAGCCCTTTTGACTTATGAATGCTGATGAGTCGGATTCCTTCCGGCTCACTGCTTTGAATGTATTTTCGGCATAGGTCCTCGTCCCAAGTCTTGAGTAGTCCGTCGATGTCAGCTCCATTGTCTTGAATAAAGGTGGTCAGCTCGTCGAAGAACTTGCAGACATATCCGCTTTCTTGGCTCAGCCGGTCGAGTTTCCATTCCCTGAATATACGCTCGCAGAGATTGTAGAGCGGCATGTTCAGATAGTCGTCGTAGGCGGTTGTGCTCAGGGCGGGTGGGGGTGTGTCGTCAGGTAGCGCCACCGTGTGCCAGGCTTTGGTGGCATTCTCTCGACTGATGTTGTCTTTGGGATCTGTGAGCATGTGCAGGACGTTGACCATCGTGTTGACTGCCAGCGAAGCGTCCAGCCGGAACGCCTCGTCGCTGATGATGCTCACCTGGGGGCGTGTCACGGTGAAGAAGTCGGCCAGCAGGGGGATATATTTGTTCTTGCGGACGAGGATGGCGATGTTGCTCGGTTTGATGCCAGCCGCCAGCAGGTTGTCTACGCGTTCTCCCACTATCCGCAGAGTCTCCTCGTCGTAGCTGTCGCCAGGTAGCAGTCGTATGTCCACCAGACCCTCTTTGGGCTTGTCTTCAGGCACCTCTTGCAGCACTTCCCCGTAAGCCGTTTTCAGTTGGTCAGCCTGGTCGGGGATGATTTCTTTCTCGCGTTCATATTCCTTCAGGGCGGCCAGTTGGAAGAATGCATTGTTGAACGTCACGATGTTACGGCATGAGCGGCGGTTGACTTTCAGGGGCTGCACTTCGATTGTTTGTCCCTGCTTAAACACTTCTTCAATATTGTTCAGCAGGCGCCAGTCGCCACTTCTCCACCGGTAGATGCTTTGCTTCACATCGCCCACAATAAGATTCCGAATCGTGCGCTCCCCGCTTCCCGCTTCTCGCTCCTCGATAGTCTTACCCCCCTCGTCACTGTGACTCATGGTCTCTTCGAGCAATATCTTGAAGTTCTCCCATTGCACGGTGCTCGTATCCTGAAATTCATCGATCATGATATGGGTGAGTTGCGACCCCGTTTTTTCGAAAATGAAGGGACTGTCCGTGTTGTCGATGAGTCGGTTGAGCAACCCCTGCGTGTCGCTCAGCAGGAATCGGTTGGCCTCGTTGTTGAGTTGTCTCACCTTCTGTTCTATGCTGCTCAAGAGTCTCAGCTGGTTCAGGTGGCGCAGGGTTTGTTCTGCCGAGACGAGGAGTCTCCATTGGCGCGGTCGTTCCAATTCTGCTTGTTGGAGCAGGGGAAGCAGCACGTCGTTGACAAGCGGCAGGATGATCTCGCGCTCCTTGCTACTCTTCGCCACCCATTCATCGGCCGATTGCAGGCATTTCTCGAGGGTCTTCGTCATTGTTTTCTTATCGCTGAAATCGTTGCTGGCAATCTTCGCGAAGTAGGAGGCGATGCCACGTTGTCCACTTTTCAGACTCTCTACCGTGAGTCCGTTGTTGGTCAGAGCCTGATGGAATGTTTCACTATAGTGGCTCATGCGCTGGCGCGAACGGGCACGCACCGCCTGCAGCGATTCCACATAGTCCTCAAACAGCCCGTCTTGCTGCAGACGCTCGTTCAGCAGGCGGCTTTTCTTCTTGTAGTTGTCGCTGAAAATGGTCTTTCCAAACTGCTTGATCTGCCCGATGACGTTCCACGACTTGTCGTCGCTCATCTTCTGCTCGATGTAACTGATTATCCATCCAAGCATTCGGTCGGAGTGTGTCAGCTGTTCGAGCAACTGGTCCACGGCCTGCTCTTCCACCTGTCCATCGTTCAAGCCGATGCGCAGGTTGGCTGTCAGGTCCAGTTCGCGTGCCAGGTTTCTCAGGATACCTTGGAAAAAGGTGTCGATGGTCATGATGCGAAACTGGCTGTAGTCGTGAATCAGCAGCGTCAGTGCCGTCTGTGCCCTTGCGGCTGCCGTCTGGCGTGTGATGCCCATGTCGTCGACCACCCGTTTTATGTAGATTTCCGAGTCGGGCAACTGATGGGCAATGCCATAGAGTTGCGAGAGGATGCGATGCTTCATCTCCTCCGTAGCCTTGTTGGTGAAGGTGACAGCCAGGATATTCTTGTACTGCGTCGGGTTTTCTATCAGGAGTTTAATGTATTCTATGGCCAGCGTGAAGGTCTTTCCGCTGCCGGCACTTGCTTTATATACAGTTAGTTGTGGGGACATGATGAGGAAGGTTAAAGGTTGAAGATTAAAGGTTAATGGTTGAACTGAAAACTACCAGTCGCGGAATAGCTCCAAGCCTACCCGACAGCCGATGCCGTCGTACTCGGTGTTGCGTGTGGCCACGAAGATGCCGATGGAGAAAAGGCGGTTGGTGAATCCGTAGCCCATCTCTGTGTAGGGATAGATGCCGTCTACGACGAGCGCACTGACATAGACACGTTCCATTTCCACATACTTCCCCAAGAGGGGAGCCTTCGAGAGGAGCATCAGCGGCGACTCGTAGGTGAGGTTGGCCCGTACGTAGTAGTTAGAGCTGTTGTAGGTGTCGCGGTTGAGCAACTGGAAGTCGCCCGTCCAGTCGTCGTTCCAGCCACCGGGCATGTTGTCCTCGCGGAAGTTCTCGAAGTCGAGGAAGTAGGCGTCCTTGTCCTTCATGGTGTAGATGCCGCCTCCCCATCGCAGTGAGAGGGAGCGCAGGCGGAAGAAGCGGCGCAGCCAGATGGCGTCGGTCTCCAGTCGTCCGTAGCGCATGTTGGCATGCCCGATGCCTTTGATGCCCTGCTCGTAGTTGATGGTGAAGATGGGACCCTTCCACCCCCACGGGCGGAGGGTGGTCTCTATCATCGGTGCGAAGGAGTGGTAGACCGACGGTCGTCCGTGCCTCTCAAAACCGCTCTTTTCCACAGCCGACCGCCGGTGGAACGTAGCACCTAAGCCCATTCCCCAATAGGCATTGAAGTCGTAGTTGCTGCGCAGTTTTATATACGTGTCACGGAAATAGTCGAGCTGCATCTTTTCCAGGCGGGCACTGTCGTCGGGCAATTCGTCGATGAGGCTTTCCTTGATGCCCGGGTGGGTGATGCGGTTGCCGTTGCCCACCTCAGCCATCACGAATCCCTGATGGTCGCGGTCGAAGGTATAGGTGATGGGCAGGCGGAAGTAGAACTGTTTCTGCTTGAACGAATAGCCACCCCTGAACTGGATGCCCAGGTCCTGGTCGGTGGTGAAACTGTAGTGACCGCGAATCTTGAACTTATAGGTGAATCCGCGCTTGCCGCTATAGCCCAGGTAGAGGGGGTTCAAGAGGGGCGAAATGCGGAACGAACCCTGATCGTTTGCACCGAAGTTGCCCTTGATGCGGTTCACGAGATTGTCGCCGATGACATCCCAGAACACATATTTCCAGGGATTCTTCTTCTTTTTCTTGACCACACCCTTCGATGCTGCGGCCTGGGCGTTGTGCTCGGCATAGAGCTGTAGGAAGTCGTCGGGGAGCGGCATGGGGCGAAGACTGTCCATCAGCGCCTCGTCGTGGTTGTCGGCGATGGAGTCGGGTAGGGTCGTCGGCAGGTCGAAATGCAGGTGATAGTCGGCGGCGATGCGGTTACCGGCACAGTGGAACACCCCGCTGATGTCGCACTGAGCAGGCACCAGCGAGCGGTAGCCCGAGGCTCCCATCTCCGCAAAGACGTGGAAGGTGATCATGTCGTATTCGCCTTCGAAATAGACGTTTAGTATCTTACCCGTCGCCTCCTCTATCAAGGCTTTTCCCTTCACCACCTGCGTGTTACCGTTTTTCGGGACGAAGGTCATCTCCACCGTACCCGTTCCCATGTCGCGGAAGCCGTAGCGGTAGAATTGCACGTTGCGGCGGTGGAACGGCGAGAGCAGGTGGTCGTTCATCAGCGTGACGTGATAGAGGTCGGGAGTCATGAATTTGTTCAGCGTCGGCAGCGTGCGGTGATAGTGGGGCACCGTGCCCACTTCCACCTGGCAGAGCGATTCGTAGTCGGTCACATCGTTGAACGTCACGCGCGAATAGGTTTCTCCGACGTATTGTGAGTTCTTCCCGCGGCTCAGGGCGTGCATTGTGGGAATCACCATCAGCAGTTTGTTTTTCTTCAGCGTATGCAGCTTGAAGCGGCTGTACACGTTCATCTGCTTGTTTTTCAGCTCCTCGCGGAAGTTCTTGTCGTAGTTGTAAATGCGTTGCAGCAGCAGGCTGTCTCTTGTCTTGGCCTGTTGCGCCTGGGCACTGAGTGTGGCTGTCAGCCAGAGTGTCAGTATCCATGCTATCGTCTTCCCGATGCTCAAACTCTCTGTTCTTGAATTCAAAATCGGCCGCTAAATTACAAAAATCCTTGCAATCTGACAAGAGATGCGACTATTTTAACACCGATTTATTCTTGTGGGTTCCAGAAACACATAAGTTTAATCGTGTTTAATAACCCCAAAAAAACATCATCATCGCTTTGGCGAAACAAAAAAAATTCATACCTTTGCATCGCATACAGACACATTTTTGCTTCATGTTTAAGCACCATCTATTCAAGAATGATGCTAAAAGCGTTGAAAGACAGAGTGTTATGAATATTCTTTGCATTACGTCATAAAACAGATTGACACAATCGGAGATAGATTTATTACATATTGTTATTAATACATTAAAGAAAACAACAATGAGACTGATTATCGAACAAAACTACGAGCGCTTGTCGCAATGGGCGGCTGAGCACGTCATTGAGCGTATCAACAATTTCAAGCCAACCGCCGAGCATCCCTTCGTACTGGGACTGCCCACAGGGTCTTCGCCCGAGGGCATGTATGCCTGCCTGGTCAAGGCCAACAAGGAAGGGCGCGTGTCATTCAAGAACGTCATCACCTTCAACATGGACGAGTACGTAGGATTGCCCGAAGACCACCCCGAGAGCTACCACTCGTTTATGGCACGCAACTTGTTCGACCACATTGATATCAAGCGCGAAAACATCCATATCCTCAACGGCAACGCCCAGGACCTGGATGCTGAGTGCGCCCACTACGAACAGATGATCCGCGAGGCAGGCGGCATCGACCTCTTCATCGGCGGTATAGGACCCGACGGCCACATCGCCTTCAACGAGCCCTATTCCAGCCTGACAAGCCGCACACGGCAGAAGACACTCACCACCGATACTATCATCGCCAACTCACGTTTCTTCGAGGGCGACGTCAACAAGGTGCCGAAGCTGGCGCTGACCGTTGGCGTGGGCACCGTGATGGACGCCCGCGAGGTGATGATCCTGGTCAACGGCCACCACAAGGCACGTGCCCTGAAAGCTGCCGTAGAAGGCGCCGTGTCGCACGAATGGACCATCAGCGCCCTGCAGATGCACCCCCACGGCATCATCGTCTGCGACGAAGCAGCCACCGACGAGCTGAAAGTAGGTACCTATAAATATTTCAAGGACATCGAAAAAAACAACCTTTAAATGAATCTTAATCTTAGTTCCGAGATTGTGCTGAACCAGGTTTCGGCCGATTTCTATTCTCCCAAGAGTGAAGTGGAACGCTCGCAGGTCACCCGTTGTGAGAAAATTCCCACCGACATCTATCCCAACGTCGACGAGGCTTCGCGGAAAATCGCCGACGACATCGAGCGCGAGATCCGCCGCAAAGATGCCAACAACCAGATGTGCGTCTTAGGTCTGGGCACTGGCACCTCGCTCACACCCGTCTATGCCGAACTGGCACGCCGCCATCAGGAAGAGGGGCTGAGCTTCCGCAATGTCATCGTCTTCAACGTCTACGAGTATTACCCATTGAAGCCCGACGCACAGAACAGCTGCATCGAACAGCTGCGCCAGCGCTTCCTCAACCACGTCGACATCAAGGAGACCAACATCCACACCTTCGACTTCTGCATCAACCAGGACAAGGTGCGCGAGCATTGCCGGCACTACGAGCAGCTCATCGCCGAGGCAGGCGGTATCGATGCCATGATGCTCGGACTGGGCCGACTGGGCAACATCGGTACCAACGTGCCAGGTTCGTCCATGAACTCTGGTCCGCGGCTCATCCTGCTCGACCCCATCATCCGCGAAGAGCTGTCGTTGAGCTTCGGCAACAACGAGCAGATACCGGCCACCGCCATGACCATGGGCGTGGGCACCATCCTCTCCTCACGTAAGATCTTCCTCACCGCCTGGGGCGACGAGAAAGCCAGCATCATCCAGAAGACCGTCGAGGGACGCATCACCGACACGCTGCCGGCATCGTTCCTGCAGACCCACAAAGATGCTCACGTCGTGATCGACCTCTCCGCAGCCTCGCGACTCACCCGCATGGTGCACCCCTGGCTCGTGGCTTCGTGCGAGTGGACCGACAAGCTGGTGCGCTCTGCCCTCGTATGGCTCTGCCAGGAAACGGGCAAACCCATCCTGAAACTCACCAACAAAGACTACAACGAGCATGGACTCTCCGAGCTGCTCGCCCTCTATGGCTCCGCCTACAACGCCAACATCAAGATCTTCAACGATCTGCAGCACACCATCACCGGATGGCCTGGCGGCAAACCCAATGCCGACGACACCTACCGCCCTGAGCGTGCCTTGCCCTATCCCAAGCGCGTCATCATCTTCTCGCCGCACCCCGACGACGATGTCATCTCCATGGGTGGCACACTGCGACGCCTCGTGGTGCAGGGACACGATGTACACGTGGCCTACGAGACCAGCGGCAACATTGCCGTGGGCGACGAGGAGGTCACCCGCTTCATGCACTTCATCAACGGCTTCAACCAGCTCTTCGCCGAAGAGAAAGACACCGTCATCAAAGAGAAGTACAAGGAAATCAAACAATTCCTCGCCCAGAAGAAAGACGGCGACATGGACACTCAGGACATACGCACCATCAAGGGACTCATCCGTCGTGGAGAAGCACGCACGGCAAGCACCTTCAACGAGATACCCCTCGACCATGTACACTTCCTCGACCTGCCTTTCTATGAGAGCGGAAAGATAGAAAAGCTGCCCATGGGCGAGGCCGATGTCGACATCGTGCGCCAACTGCTCGAGCAGGTGCAGCCCCACCAGATCTATGTGGCAGGCGACCTTGCCGACCCCCACGGCACGCACAAGAAATGCACCGACGCCGTGCTGGCCGCCCTCGACTGCATCAAGCAGGAAGAACCCGAAGGATGGATCAGCGACTGCCGCGTCTGGATGTACCGCGGCGCCTGGGCAGAATGGGAAATCGAGAACATCGAGATGTGCGTGCCCATGAGCCCCGAAGAGCTCCGCGCCAAGCGCAACGCCATCCTCAAGCACCAGAGCCAGATGGAGAGCGCACCCTTCCTCGGCAACGACGAGCGCCTGTTCTGGCAACGTGCCGAAGACCGCAACCGCGCCACCGCCAAGCTCTACGACGACCTCGGACTGGCCTGCTACGAGGCGATGGAAGCCTTCGTCGAGTATAAGATGAAGTAATACGGAGAGCATGCACAATAGCCGACAATCAAACAACAGCAATCGCGTATGAAGACATTAGGAAACATCATCTGGGTCATCTTCGGCGGATTGGAGATTGCCATCGAATACTTCCTGGCAGGACTGGCCTTGATGATCACCATCATCGGCATACCCTTCGGGCTGCAGAGCATGAAACTCGGCATTCTCGCCCTCTGGCCGTTCGGTTCAAAGATCAGGCGCAAGGAGCCGCAGCCCGGTTGCCTGAACCTGTTCATGAACGTGCTGTGGTTCTTTGTCGGCGGCATATGGATATGGATCACCCATCTCCTCTTCGGCATTCTCTTCTGCATCACCATCATCGGCATTCCGTTCGGGAAGATGCACTTCCGCCTGGCCAAGCTGGCGCTCTCGCCCTTCGGCAAGGAAATCGTGTGAGCCCCAGCGAATGCCACATGACACCCACTAACTCAACACAAAAAAGGCGCAGAGGATTTCCTTTCCCCTGCGCCTCTTGCTATTCTCAAACTGCGCGACTATTTCATCACCACCTTCACGCTCTTGCTGCCAATCTTCACAATGGCAATATCCTTGTCGCGGAGCGAAGTGCAGATGTCCGTAGTTCCCGCTGAAGCCTTGGATGAACCCACCAGCTTGCCAGCGACATCATAGACAGCAATCTCAGTGCCTTCAGCAGCTCCCGTGATGCTCACCACCTGCCCATTCGTCTGAATCAGCACAGGCACAGCCTCAATGCTCTGCATGTTGGTAGCCACTTCAACACCCTCTGTCTGCGGCTGAACGTCTATCCAGCACAGCGTGGCTGTGGCAACATCAGAGTCCTTGAACCCTTCTTTCCTGGCATACACACTGATGGTGTAGGTCACGGTGAGCTGCACATCGTCTATAGAATAGGAACCAATGTCGGAGTCCTCAATGGAGGAAATACATTCGGCACCTTCCGTAGTGCATCTGAATGACAGCATTCCTTTGCTGTAGGTTATCGTGGGTGTTGCACATTGCTCAGCATCATCAGGCACTTCGCTTGTGATAGCAATGATGTGATTGAATTTGTTCCAGGGAGCTGTTTCCTGATAGGCTGACACGCTGACTGACGGCACGTGCAAATCGGCATATTCTGGATAAGAACCCTCAAAGGCACTTCTGCTTGTTTCTGGAATGGAAACTGCTTTACAGGTAACATCTGACAGTTTTTCTGAGCCAGCAAATGATTTTGATCCGATACTGTTCACCGTGCTCCCTATATTTATAGTTTGAAGGGCTGTACATCCGCTAAAAGCATTATCCATGATTGTTTCCACTCCTTCACCGCAGGTAACTTCTGTAATACTTTTATATCCTGAGAACCAAGTATCTACACATTCACAAAATAAAGCTACGGAGGTAAGGTTGGTGCAACCAGAGAAAGCAGATTCGCCGATGGAGATGATGCTGTTGGGGATGGTCAAGGTGGTGAGGCCTGTGCAATTCCAGAAAGCAGAGTTGCCGATGGAGGTGACACTGTTAGGGATGGTTACGGAGGTGAGGCTGGTGCAATACTGGAAAGCACATTGGCCGATGGAGGTGACACTGTTGGGGATGGTGATGGAGGTGAGGCCTGAGCAACCTGAGTATCTGCAAGTTGTTCTATATCAACCACTTGTGTATTAAACGGTAGAAAGTGTTGACGTGGAATCTGTAAAAAAACAGAAATAATGTAAATTTAACAGATTTAACTTTTATAAACATAAATATTTTCAATTTTGCTTATTTGCTGTATGTATATCAATAGCTATTATATATCATTAGAAAATGATATTCGCCGTATTTGGTTTCAAAACAGCGCTTTCTATTGTTCTTGATGTAACTGCATACAAAAATTGTTTGGGCTGAGTTTTCAAAAATTCACTAATCAGCCACATCTGCTGTTCTGTTAATAGCTTATCAAACATGTAAGGGTGATAACGAGTAATAGACCCAAAGAAGAACATTAGATTGTAGATAATGGATTCTGTTGATATGTGTAAAGGAGATGTCGAAATAAACGTACGATAACAGCTACCGTCAGTATAATACCATACACCCTTATCTCTTAATTTCTTAGCTAGCATGTAGTAATCTAATTTCGTTTCTTTGTATGCCATCATTATTTTTTCTTCAATCCAATAATAACATGTTATTCCATCCGTGTCTGTTTCTTGTACAATATTATATCTAACTGCTGCTAACTGTGAAGCTATAACAGAATCACATTCCTTTATTTCATATTTACAACGGAGAGTCTTGCCTTCTCTGAATAATTGAGGATTTCCCAACCTAATGTAGATTTCCTTCTCATTATTAGTCTCACTATAGGTGCGATGGATTCCAACACAGGCCTTTAGCATATTAACTATATTCAGTTTATATGGAGGTGGACAAGGAACTGCATCACCCATTTGTGTCATAAAAGTATAAGCTACAGATAAATCAGGCAATTTTCCAGGGCGAGGTGTTACTCCTGCGGGCAGTAATAAGCTTTTAATCTCAACATATAAGTCCTGCAATTTGTCTTTCTTTTTTATTCCACAAGACTCAACTCCATGATAATATGTAAAATTTGTTCCATACGTCGAAAGTGCGTTTACATTTATTACGACTTTTACTAAGTTTAAGAAGGAGTAATAATACAATAAAGGTTGAGATTTTATAGGCGCATTCTCTGCTGCTTCGTAAAAGTATCTTGCTTGTTCAATTAATGTCAACAAGAATTCTTTTTCTCCAGAATATTTCTTCACGTATCGCCCAATAATGTATTTCCAGAAAGCCCAAAGATCAGAGACTCGGATTTGTTCATGTTTTATTAGATAATCCGTAGAATTGTGTTTGGTAAACAAAGGGAATGCATATTTTATAGGAACTTCTATCATATTACATTCAAAATATTAAAAGTG